>ERZ794936.433-NODE-433-length-20432-cov-33.647691_pt1 | contig 20432 bp, 9 predicted proteins | sample MGYA00511083_ERZ794936 | MGnify/ENA primary metagenome ERZ794936 (study PRJEB30137, sample SAMN04331409) | food metagenome | isolation source: Y2 must sample point D1 replicate A | place: Australia: South Australia | collected 2014 ... | reverse complement strand
AAGACGACGACAAAGTGGATGATAGTGCTAAAGAAGCCAACTACCTTTTAAAAAATGATCCAAAGAATGATCCAAACAGTTTGCAAATCAAACAAGAAGATGCTGAGAAACTTGGTTTGTGGGAAGGTCCTGCATCAAAGCAAAGAACACATCGGGTGCTGAAAAAAGTGAGTAAAAATAAAAAAATGCTTTTACTAGCAAAAGAATCTTTAGAAATGGTTAGCAGCGTTATGGACGTGGTGGATGAAACTCTGGGAAAAGCAGAGGAATGGGTCAAACACAAGCAGGAAATCAAAGAACTTTTGCGGAAAAACTTGCAACAGGGGATTACCAAAAATCCGGCCAAGATGATCGGATCTAGCATGAATGAAGTAAAAGTTGCTGCTTTACAGATCAAAACGATAACTGGATCGGCCGCGGAATCAGCATCTACCGATGATAACAACAACGATAACATCACAGCTAATAATATTCACGAATGAACGTAAACATCAAAAACTACTCATATAATACCCTACACAGCAAATGTATGTAATTTCATATATAATGCAAACAAGCACGAGTTTTTGTTAATAAAATGCCCGATACCTTATGGCAAACAGTTCACGATTGCAACGCTTTCAATCTTTCTCTCATGGCATTGATCAAGTCGTCTGCCTCCTGGTCCACCTCTGCCTCGGGAACGAGTCTGCCCTCGTCTTGTTTTTCTGGCTCTGCATTAACAGGATTTGCTGCAGATGGGATAGAGGGTAGCCTTGCACTCTGTTCGTTCTCTTTCTCCAGCACCGGTTTGGGCTTTTCTTGGACAGTGTATTTTTGCAAAATCTTGTTGATCTCTTCCTCAACCTCCTCGTCTTCTTCTTCAAACTCGTCCTCACCCATATCCAACGTGTCGTCGATCATTTCATCAATCAACCCGCTTTTCATCAACTCTTTCTCCATCTCCATCACCGTGCCCCTTAGCGCTGGGATATGGATCAAATTGTTTATTTCGTTCATGATAGAAGCACTCTGCACCATGCTCTGGCTAATCTTTTGCAAATTTAAAGCTTCATTGACTTTCATAGATATGCTCTCGATGTTGGTTTTCGAAATGTACATTCGTTCATACTGCTTGTTGATTTTGTACAGTTCTTTGCAATATATCCGGATTTTTTTGGTTTCATTTTTCTTTACGCATTGTTTGATCAATCTCTCAGTTTTGGTTTTAAGTGAGCTTAACTCGTTCAATGATTTGTCACACTCACGAATGTTTTTCCTAATCACCCTTTTAACAGCCCGTTGTTGTTCCTTTGGATCAGGTCCCCAGATAGCTTTTTTGAAATAGTCCATTAAGTTTGTGTAGCACTATGTTCTAAGTGCAACTTTCCCGTATGTTTATTCTGTGAGGCTACTGTTGTTTACAGTCTAATAAGAATGACTCGCCTCCTCTAGATTGTTTTGAAATGTACAACTAAAACGTAAACCGCCTTTGTAGATAAGAAGTTTCCTTGACCTGTGTATGTGGAAAAAATGTGTGTGTATTTGTGGTTTTCACACTTTTGTAAAAAAACATTTAATCACGTGTGCCCAAATCCTGATAGTAAAGCTGATGAAGATGAAACTCATCATTTTCCGTGATAGTTTAACGGTTAGAATTGGCGTTTGTCGCATGCCAGATCGGGGTTCGATTCCCCGTCGCGGAGTTGAGCATTTTTTTTTTCTTTTTTTGTTGCTTCTCAAGGCAAATCAAACCACAGTGTCACTTAAACAATACGTTAACCTTGCTCCTATAACAGTTTATTGAAGTAAAAAAATGCCACCACCGGAGAGACAGTGCTTGCATGTGTGCGTATATATGGAGATTTTCTTTTATTATGCCAGCTTTGTTTGAGAGCTTGAGATTTTTCGGGTGCAGTATTTAGTAGTTGTGGTTCATCATTCTTTGTAAACTTTTTGCAAAAAGCGTTCAGGTTTTAAGCTTGTTTTACCAATGTCCAAGTAATTGCTCAAAACAGCAGGTTGGTGAGCAAATGATAAAATATTCTTTTATAAAGACTACAACTTGCTAAAAGTCAAAACATTATCCGTGATAGTTTAACGGTTAGAATTGGCGTTTGTCGCATGCCAGATCGGGGTTCGATTCCCCGTCGCGGAGTAGTTCTTTTTTTTTGCATCATCTTTTGGCTGACAAGAATGTAATGTTATGATTTCTTGAAAGACTTTGGTCAATGCCAAGCAATGTTATTTTTAATCAGACTCGTTTTTGAAACCTAAGATCTTTATCTGCACTTGGTAGCTTGTTTACCATTTGATCAATTTTTTTTTTTTTTTCCGTTACAACACACACAATAGTACAGCAAACGTAATAACTCTACATTTGAAAAAAAAAAAAAAGGCGTTCTTTTCCAGGTGCTATTGGATTTGATAAAAAATCAATTACTTTCAAATGTCGTTTGATGAAAACCTGGAAGGTTGAGATCTTTAAAAAACATTGTTTTTTTTTTTTTTTGAAGTATCATCTTGCGACTTGGCTATAGTCCTATGTTTTGGTTAGCTCATCTGCAGAATACAGACTGTCAACAGTTTGAATTAGAGCAAGTAAGGGCAAGTACTGATTTTGAATGTTTTTTTCTTCATTTGGCTCAAAAAAAATCAATGAAACTTCAAAAATCGCCAGAAAACAACAAGAGAAAGTACAGTTTGGTATCCAAAGCTTTTTTTCTGCACAATGTGGTGAATAGTTGTCTTGAAGTCAGTCTTGATGATACGGGCCATATATGATTATGCTTAAAAGTATGTAACTTACTAGTTCAGGTCTTCTAACTGTGAAAATGTTCTTTAGTGAGGCTTTGTCGGGATGTTGAAGGTGGGGCAGTATTAAAAAATTGAGTAATGGATTATTACAAGAGTGGAAGCAACATACACTCACATATACACAGGTAACCAGCCTTTGCCTTATTACATATCTTTTGAATAATTCGCAAATATACAAATAAACAGAATTAAAGTATGAAAGGTTTCAACACAAACGTTTGTTTATATGCGTTTGTTAATAAAAATATCTAAAATGATGAATGTCAACACTGTGAGCATCATTGTTTTGTTCAGCGCAGAGTTCGTAATTGGACCGCACTGAAAGCGACTTGGAATAATACCACAACTCAGTTTATTGCGTTTGGTTTTAGCTATTGAGAGAACAAATAACGTATCTTTGTGTTGATCCAAAAGCATGTGGATCATTAATTTTCAACAGTTTGGTTAATCGGTCTATGATGTCAAATGTCTTTTGTTCAATATTTGCCAAAATACCTGACTACCATCTTGGATCATGTGTACAAAACAATTTGAACCATAAACATATAAATATCCGATATAGTGTAGCGGCTATCACATCACGCTTTCACCGTGGAAATCGGGGTTCGACTCCCCGTATCGGAGTTTATTTTTTATTCATTATTCACCCAATAATGAGTACTTTTTTTCCATTTTTTTTATCACAACTCTGAAAAATTTATTCGGCTTACCTTTGCTGATGACGAGTTTACACGAACGTCATTGTGACCATCAAGATGATTTTTTCAAATTTTTTTTTTGAATATACTATAAAATTTTTTTTCAACAATCGCGTGTTTAACAGGTATTATTTCCACGAATTCAGGCAAGAAAGTTGCTGTTTGGAGTTTAGCAAGTAATTGACCTCGTCCGAACTTCTAATTGGCCTTAAATAAAAATCCCCCCCAATAAAAACTTGAAAAAAATCTCTAGAAGCAAGAACTTTGAAACCAAACCAAGTTACACAATGTCCGAAAAAACATCTGTGAAAATTGTAGTGACTTTGCCTGAAGAACTAGTTTCTTCTAGAAAAGCTGCTCAAAACAATGAAAAAAAGGGCAAACCCCAAGCTTCCACTTCTAGCACCCTTGACTTTGAACTTAATAAAGAAACACCAGCGGGTGCCATCAGAAGCTATTTGGGTTTAACGGAACAAACCAAATATTTACCAAGTTATTCGCTTGTTTCTGCCGAAACCGGGGACTCCATCAATGACGAAACTTTGGTTGGTGAAATTGGCAATGGCACAATTCCACAAGTCACTTTGAAACTGGAATTGGCTCCTTATAACACAAAATCATCCATCATGCATGTTTTGCGTTTGAGAAACGATTTTGGTTTCACAAATGAATTGGAGGATGACATTAGTGAAATTGCGATTTCCTCAGGATCCAGTTTTCAGGAACTTCAATTTACTGAGAAAAACAAAGCTGACGTCAAGCCAGTTTCTGGTGACAACTCCGAAGCCAAACCACAGGAACTGAAAAAAACATTTGCCATTTCTGATGAAGAAAAAGCCAAATTCAACGCTATAATTGCAGACACATTGGAACAAACTTTGCCAATCACCGAGTTTTTGGCCAACACCGAGACTATTGTCACACCAGTTTGCAGGGGCTTGAATTTTTCTCAATACAATCCAGTTCCATCCTTGTACAAATCAAGAGGTCACACAGTTTACTTACAAGTAGTCACTTGGGAAGCTGAAACTCTACACGTCACTGGCTCTTCCAACGGATTTTTCTTGAACAAGTCCAACTCTAACAAATTTGATCCAAACGCAAAAGATGAATTATCCTTTGTCACCCTTTATGACTTGATCAACCACTACTCGAAAAAATTCAGTCAACACGTTCAAGAGTTCAACAACAAATTGTCTTCTGTTCCAATGGTTTCTTACATCAAACCAAACGCAGGGGTTTTGAACAAACCTTGGTTAATCAAACCTTCTGTCTTGAACAACTATGGGGACTACTTCAGAATGCAGCACTCTGATTTACTGCCATTCGAAAACAAAATTAGTTTCAACACTGATTTCCAAACCATCAAAGACCTAGACGCCAATGACCTTCAAACAAGGGTTACTATGGAGAGATCTCTAGTTAGAATTGTTGATGTTTTCACCAAATCTGCAATCAAAGGTGCTATGAAAATTTTCAACGGCGAAATGGATCCATACATGCCAACTGATGCCGGAACTGGTCTTCTGTCTCAAACTTTTTTTGAAGATGAGATTTTCTATTCTTTTGTCAAAGATATCAATGACACTCACTCAGAAAAAGGTGGTGACGAATACATGTACAGCATGGCCAACTCTGATTTGAGAGCCACCAAGAGCCTTCACAAAATCAACCCGGTTTTGATGAGATATAGATTGATGTGCATTGTTGACTACTGTGGTAAAAGAGTGTTGTGTGAAGCTCCAGTAGCTGGCTTAATGACATGTCCGGGGGCTAAATTCATCAAAAATGAAAAAACAGGTAATCCTGAACCAACAGAAGAAAGCATGAGTGACGCCACTACTGTAATCTATGGTAGTGTTGCTAATGCTGAAGAGAAAGATGGGCAAACTATTGTCTACGACGCTGAGTTCAATGACTCTTTGGAAGAAATTGCCAAAAGCATGCATTTGAAACCACATGTTATTGATGGAAACGAATTTAAAGTTTCTTGCACTTCAAGTGGGTTGGTCGGTACTGATAAAAGAAAGTATTTGGTCAACTTAAACAATTTGGCTCCATCTGACATCAACTTTATCGCTGAGCATTTTGATCAAGTCACAGACCCTGCCAAGAAATACCCGCACAGTCATGCCAAATTGAGACACGAATTGGTAGACTCATGGTGGTCTATGAAGACTGAAGGTGCCGATATTGAAAAAGCTTTTGAAGAATATCAGTACTCATTCAATACCGATGACGCAAAGGACCCAGCTTCCAAAGAGTTGAGTGACTTTTTGAACGAAAAAGTCATCCCAACATTTTTGAAAGAAGTTTTGGACGACACCGTTCAACTTCCATTTGACGGGGATCACTTGATTGAGAGTTTGCACAAAAGCGGGATTAACGTTAGATATTTGTACAAAGTTATTGCGCTGATTGAGGAAGAGTACAAGTTCCAAGTTGAAAGAAAAGATGCTAGTTTGAAAGAAGTTGCAGCTGCAAATGTTGAACATAAGGAGTACGAAGTAGCTGTAACTACGAAATTGGAAAAAATGATTCAAGAAAGACAAAAACAAATCAACAAGTTGATTCAAGAGGGGAAACAAGTTCCTGAAGAATTGAAAATGGAAAACATGAAAATTGATCCTGAAGATATCAGAAAACCAACGACTGAACAACCAGTAATGATTGCTTCTGATAAATTGTTCCCATTGAAAAAGTTGTGCCAGTTAGAAATTGTTGCTAGATCTTTGAAGCACATTTTCAGAAAGTACTCCAGGGATATCCCTACTAGCGTTGTCCCAACATTGATTTCGCACTTTTACAACTTGTTGTTTGGCAAGGACTTCAACTCAACTCCAGCTTTTGAATTCTTAGACTCGTTTTACGCTGCATCTGCTGCTGACTTTGAATTCACTAAAGTTTCCAGAGAAGAACTGCTTGAGGAAGTCATTTCCCAAGCAGCTATCAGATTCAGATATGATTTTTCACTTGAAGACTTGGAAAAACTTTTGACCACCAAACCATTTGTTTTAATCAGAAACTTGAACAAGAAATTTGGTATCCAAATGGTCAACAGAGGGTACTATTTTAACACTGAAGAATACAATGCATTTTTGGCTAAACAAGACAAGAAAACACTGAAAACATTAACCCAGCAAACCGCAGTCTTTTCTGCCAAAGACTTTTCCGTTATTCCTGTTGTTAAAGACTCAGAATATGTTTCTGGTTTGGTTTCTCAATTTTGGAACTCTGGTGCCATTATCTTGGGCGGTGAGTCTGAAGGCAAGGAACCTGATATCAATGAAGCTTTGGGACTGTTCAATGAAGCGGTTTCTTTGAGAGAAGAATTTTACGGGTTTGTTCATCAATCGGTCGGTGAAATGTATTTGAGGTTGTCTTCTATTCACACCAAACTAAACGAATTGGAAAAAGCCATCGTTTTGGCCAGAAAAGCTGTTGTTATTTTTGAAAGAACATGCGGTATGGATTCTTTCTTGGTTGTTAGAGCCTTGTTAAACTTGATTTTCCTAGAAACCGCCAATGACTGCCCTTACAATGCAATGCAATTATGCCAAAGAGTCATGCAAATCGCAGAAGCTTGCACATTCAACGAGCATCCTATTTTGATTGATATTTTAAACAACATGCAAAAGTTGTCCATTGGTTGTAAAGAAACAAAACAAACAATCCAAATTTTGAACAAAATCAACTACTTGATTGAAACTTACAACGGTGGTAAAAATTGTGCTTATGCTATAAACTTGTCGTCTATTGCTAACTTGCATGCTTCAAGAAAAGAACTAGCCAACTCATTGAAAACTATTCAAGAAGCTTTCGACATCTTTACCGTTGAGCTTGGTTTGAGACATCAATTTACGGCTACTGCTGACCAATGGGCACAAAGTTTGAAAAATGTTGTTGAAAGTCAAAGAGCTCAATCCAGAGCTTCTGCAGCTCAAAACGCTGCATTGAACGGCTCTGCATCTGGTTCCGCTCCATCAAACAAGAAAAAGTCTAAACAAGACAAGCAAGCTGCCGAATTGAATAACAAATCTGTTGAAGAATTGGTTAATTTTGTTGAAGGTGATTCCAAAGGGAAAAACAGCAAAAAAGGTAAAAAATGATTAAGCTTTTGAATTAATTGTCCTTTAAAAAAGTTTTACTGTACATATATAACGCTATAAATAATTTGTTTAGCTATTAAAAGCTATATGACATTTAAGTTTCTTTTGATAAAAATCACGTTTTCTTAGCTAAAAAAAGCACAATCACCACTTCATAACTTTGCTAAAAATCATCATGAATGGCGGTAGCAAAATATTGTCGTTGAAAGTAGCGTTACCTTCCAAAATTCCTGCAACAAAGCAGTTTGTAAATATTTCAAATAATTGGTCTTTGTTGGATAAAATTGGTAAGTAATCCCAGTCATTGTAGAATGCTTTCAAAATCAATGAGAGAGCAAAAGTGGAAATAACAAAAGCCGCTGTTCCTTCCATGGTCTTGTTATCTGGACCGTCCCAGTATTTTTTTCCAAATTTTTTACCAATTATCGACGCAATGGAATCACCAACCCCAAGAACAATGCATCCGCAAATGTCGTTGTTTATGATCAAAGGAAAGGAAACACCAATGATCAAGTACAGATATGAAATGACGACTGGCCCGGCAGAATCTCTGTAATCGCTAAAAGATTTCAACGAGTCGTTGACGTAGTTGCCACACAAGTTTGTGTATCTCAAATATTCGACTAGCAAAAACAATGGCACGACACCGCTAATCCCAATTTTCACAAATTCAGGGTCATATTTGAACGGAATGGTTATCAACAGGCAAATAATGAAATGCCACAGCTTTCTGGAAGTGTTTAAAGACAACTTGGATTTCATCACCAAAATGTTTGGAATCAAGATCAAAAGGGAAGCCAACCAGATACCCATAATTTTCAGTTTCAAAGGATCTTCCACAATGTATTGGTACAACCATTGCACGGCGTTGCCGCTAAAAGTTGCTGATTGGAAACGACTTAGAAAAGTTTGTAACAAAAATGGGAACCCTAAAAGAGTGATTCCACCAAGCACAATTTTTCTCGAGGCAGAATTGGCGGATTTGTGGAAAAGAGATAGATCTAATAGCCAGTTTACCGTGGCAATAAGTATCAAGGACCATAGTGATTTTTGCAAAATTTGGAACTCGACTGACTCACTTTGATACAAGTACAACAAGTTTGTTGCTAAAATAGCAAACACGTTGCATTCAACAACACTTAGAGATTTCAATTGCGAGATTTTGGTCAAAACAAAATAGATGCAATAATTCAGAGGAATAGCCACCAAATAATGAAATTTGTAGTCATAAAAATAGGCATCTTCCGAATTGATTAGAGCAAAAATCCCTTGTAAAGGCAATTTTAAATGCAGTGGTACAGGCAAATAGTTTAGCACCAATGCACAGTTGACCCCCAAATACTGCATTCTTGGATGTGCGTAGTAAATTGTGATTCCAATAGGCAAAAGAAACAAATATATCAAGTGGAAGTAGTTTTTTTCAAAATTGTCTATGTTGATGTCCAATGCTCCTCTTCTGTAATACACGAAAAACACAATGACAAAAGAGATCAATGTATTGAACACTTTAGACAACAATTGGCTGTTGTTTTCGTTTTGAAAATAGAATAAATGGCAAGTGGCTAAAAAAATCATGACTTGCGTAATTCTATTGGTGCATAACACTTCGGTCAAAAAATCGAATTTATCGTCATCAATGGTGGCATCTTCGCTTACTGCATCGGTTTGGTCAGTTGTTTCTTTGTTGGAATGGGAATTTGAGTTCGGCACAATAGCGTTTCCAGATTTTTTACTCTTTGAGTTGTTTCTATTTTTCACAGCCATTTTGAGACGGATTTAATGGTTGGTTTTTATCTTTTTCCAAGTGGCTAAGCTTTTTATGTTGGGTTTTAACTTTGTCGTTTTAGTGCAGGTATCAAGTGTATATATAAGCAAGAAAGTGAAATGCTCCAAAGCGTGAAAACTAATGACTAGTGAAGAATGTTTTTAGCGTGAATATATTGAACAATAAAGTGTGAAATTTTTCAGATTTGCAATTTCATTTGATAAGATGATAAGAAACTCACATACAGGCAATCTTCTAAAAGGCATTTCTTATCGTAGTGAAAAATCTTTTCAGAACACATTGCTTGTTCAAGTATGCATACGCGTTTCCAAGATTCCAAGATTACAAGATAAATAACAATTGTTACTGTGAAAAAATATAATCTAATCACTATTTTGATCCAAATCTTAAAACAATACACAATATTTGCCCAGAAATAACATTCAACGAAAACCAAGTTGTTCAAAATAAATAAATCTCTAGTGGTAAATAGTTTCTTATCCAGTGCCGTGCGACAAGTTTTTCCAAATATCTGGTTCGAGTGTTTATTGTTGCTTCTTACAAAGTTTGCAACAAATCTGGACAATTTTCATGTGAAAAATTTATTCAGCATAGCGAGATCACATGATAAACAGAAAAGTTGATGTCATGTGACTCGGGTGCGAGAGTGAAAAACTAAAGTACTGCAAAAAAAAAAAAAAAAAAAAAAAAAAAAACCCTTTGAAGTTGTGAGCAAAGTACATCAGAGCTAAAAGCAAAAAAAAAAATTTAAACAGGTTTCCGTATGTTGAAGTGATTAACACTCCTGTTCTCGAGATTTGCTTCAAATTATCACATCCTATATAATCCCTCTTGTGATATGATATTTAATCTGATTCTTCTCAAAGCTTCAATATGATCAACTTATTGGTGGTCAATTAAGAAAAATAAAAAATAAAAAGTAACTGAAGCCACCAACGAAGTGCAAGCTTGTGCTTCAACACCACTAACTAATGATTTTGAAACACTGATTATGGAATATCAGTACTGTGTTATAGTTTGTTGCTTTGCTTATTCGGGGATCGTTAATATAGATTTTTAGTCTTTGATCGGTCTTTGAAAGAGAGAAAAAAAAAACTTTTGCTTTTCAAAACATCTTTTCATGTTACTATTATGATGACCAATATTTAAAATTACAAACTAGAGTTTCTGAAAAATCTTGTGATTAGAAACTAAATATATTTGAGCTGAATTTATTATTAAATGTTGTAATATTATGAAAAGACTTTTTGTGAAGAGGAAGTAAAAAAGACAGGAAAAAAGAAGAGCCTGGACACAAATCCAAGGTTCAAGGTTACAGGTGTGACCTCTCACTATAATGCAATACTGATATCACTTTTCATTTTTAGTGTTTACAAACTCGTTTTTTTTTTTCATTGTTAATTGCTGGTCTTTCAACCAAGTGTTGATTTTTACTCCTGCTGCACGAGCGGATTGTTTTTGCTGTTGATGTGATTGACATGACTATCATTTTTCAATTTTAAATTTTTAAATTGAAAAAAAACAAAACTGGTATGCTTTTTTGACTTTTTATTTTTTTGCTTTCATTGATTCAGACTAATATGATGATTAAACTAAAAGATAAAGCTGGAATTACTGGCTGAATAATCCGTGATTGATATTCTTTTTGCATAACTAATACTGATTTTTGAATTAAACAATGAATCAAAGTAATAAGTCAAAAATTTTTACAAACAATTTTCAAGAAAAAATTTGAACATATTGAAATTGATAGTCATGACCAAACACCAGACCTGCAAAGCGATCAAAATTTTCAAAGTACGCTCAAAGAAGAAGAAATAATAGAGTACAGTTGTAGTCTGTTTTTTTTTTTTGTTTTTTTTTTTTTCTTTTTTATTGGTTCTGCACGTTACATTGTGCATAGAAAGGGAAATGAGGATCCACAGCACTGGGCACTGATTTAAAACAACTACATGAGTGACACTGCTTTTTAAGAATAGGCCTCAGAAACCTGTTCGTGACTGATCCCTTTTTTATTTATTAGTTTGCTGCTGTTGCTGTTGCTTTGCAATTGAATGTCGACATATTCATTTCAAAAGAAGTTGCTACTGATTTGTGGTTTGTTTGGGAAAATTTGTCCTACACATTGGATGGTGCTTTTACTAAATTTACTTTTTATTGTTGCTTTTTCAAATGATGAGATTTTTGATTTAGATGACGAGTCTGATGAGGTTTTTCTCATTGAAGACACAAACAATAAAATATACCATTCATGCTTTTCTGATATTTGATTATTTGCCTTGTTGTTTTTCTTTTAACAGCACAAGGGATGGTAATCAGAAAAAGACAACCAAGATAACGATGTGATTGCACCTTCAAGTTGATGGGGAAAACGAACCACAAATTTGTTATTTTTTCCGGGATTATCAGTTGATAATTCGTTACTTCTTTTGAAAATGAAAGTATGCTGTTCAAACGGGGAAAGGGGGGTTGTTTGCTTTGCATAAGATGATATATTTAAACATTTTCAATAGACAAGCATATGTCTGATTTTTTTATGAATGAAGAATGTTTTTGTCTGATGCGAGTAACTAACTATGTTTGGTTTTTGTTATAATTGATTATGGCCGTTTTTTTGTTTTGTTTTTTTTTGCAATCACTGGCTATAGAAAGATAACCATATAATAATCACAAAAAAATCGAGTTTTGAAGTGGTGGAATACACATGTACTCAATTTCCGAGTGGTCATTGTACGTCTACAATGTATGTATATCCCACATATTTCATTGATTCGATATTTTCTCGAGCACGCTTAGTTGTTTATGATGATTAACTTTTTATCACGACGGTCAACTTATTTGTATTAGTTGTTTACTTTTACAAAATTTGATGATAACTGCCTGTGACAGGGCTACTTCTAATCTGATACAACTTTTTGCGAAAAAAATTGCAAAAGAAAAACGTTTGAATCAACTAAAATAACAATGAATCTTGTTAAGGCTAACAGGTTAATTGGAACTCATTCAACAAACGTTTTGGCTTGTACAAAGTCGTTTTTGTCGAAGTTATGTTTCATCTGGTGTTTTTCTTGTCTATGCTATTTTTATTTTTATTTTTCTTTGAAAATTCTTTTGATCTCAATATGATGATTTATTTCTACACCAAGATCTCTGAATTACTTAATGAAGAGACTTTTAAAATAAAAACGATTTGCATGTCAGTCTGATTTTATTTTTGCATAAAATGTGATTCTAATCACTTTTAGCAAAAATTACGAATAATAAGAAGCTTTGAAAAAAAAAAATCAAAAAAAAAAAATAGCATCTTCAAAAATAACATTCAGTAGATATAAATAGCTATTCTTAGTTGTACTGTAAAAATATTCAGTTTGCTGGTGAAATCGTACCTCTTGATTCATGTATTTTCATACCAAGAACTTTGGGTTCTCTAGACCTTTCTGTTTGGCTGGAAACTACGCAGCACATAAGGTACAACTTACAAAGATGGCCGGCAAAGTGTTGGTTATAGAGTCACCTGACTAAGGAAAAGCTTGCGTCGCTCCTTCGAGCATAATTTCTTTTTCGAATTCTCACCTCTTTGGAGCTTTACGATGAGCTAGCTCTAAGGAGGCTGAGCAATTAACTGTTTGAATGTAAATAAAATCAACTATTTACATTGAATTTTTCTAACCAAGACCTTACGTAAAATAGAAAAAAAGAGCTTAACCCACCCACAGCTACAATCAACCAATTTTCAAAACCATGCCAAAGGAAAATCTGATTTTCAAATTGGATAATTTGGAGTACCAATACCACCATTTAAACAACTCCTTGAGTTCTTTTGATCCAAGATTGAACACAACGCGGAAACTCTTCACGTTGAAAGGAAAAAACAACATCAAGAACCTGGATAAAAAATTGAGTAGCACTACTTTGGCTGAAGTCGAAACCAAACTAAATCAATTGAAACACCAAATCACCACGAACAAAATATATCATTTGGAAAAAAAATTGTTTCTGAACTTGGAAAAATATTACACGGCTCAGGGCACCAAATCATCAGACAGCCCTCTTTCTCTATCCACTTACAAACACATAACCAAATCCAAAATCATCAAATTATGCATGAACAAGCTTTTGAACAGTAAATTGCTAAAAAAGGAGCCTCCAACTTGGGTCAAAGACTTGGATATATATATTTCGTTTACCGATGCGCAAAATTTGGATAACCCTTCTTACGTTTACAAAACATATTTAAGCAATAACAAAGAAGCCAACAAGTTTTTTTCAAAGTTTGTTGGGGACAAAAAGCAGATAAAACTTTTCAAAGAATTTGAAAATGGGATGGATGTTTTCTTAAATATCAATAAGGGAAAGCATGGTGATCAACAAGAAGAACAGGTACCGGAAACAAAAAGCAAATCGGACAGAAATGTAAACAACAAGGAAGACGAGCCTAGTGAAGACGACATCGAAGAAGAAGGTGATCAAGAAGGTGAAGTTGATGAAGACGCATTAGTTGCTCAGTACGAAGGATTAGTCGCATTGTCTGAAGATGAGGAAAGCGGCGACGAACGTGAACTACAAGGTGGTTTGGGAGAGAACGTGGACTACAACGAGGTGACTGATTTGGAACCAAGCGAAGAAGATGACGATGAAAGCGAGGACATAGAATTGGATGAAAGTGCTGACGAAGAAGAAGAGCCTGTGAAGAAGAAACAGAAAAAGAATAGTACTGAAAGTACTGAAAGTACTAATGACAGTGATGCTAAAAAGAAGCAGAAAAGTAAGAAGGAAGAGAAAGAAAAGAAGCAAAAGAAAAAGATTGCATTGCCTGCCTTGGAGTATGGTTTTCTTGATCAAGGTGAGTTTGGCAACGGCCAGGACAGCTCTGACAATGCCAGTGATTTAGACGATCCGTTTTTTGACAGACCCGAACCAACAAAACCAAAGAATAGAAAAGGTCAAAGACAAAGAAGATTGCTTTGGGAAAAGAAATACGGAAAGTCGGCTAACCACGTTCAAAAAGAGATTGCGCAAAAGAGAGAAGACAGGGAAAAAAGACAGAAAGAATTTGAAGAAAGAGAAGAAAAGAGGCAACAAAGAGTAAAAGAGCAATTTGAGAAAGACAGAACCAAGTATTTGAAAAAGAAAGATTACGAATCCAAAGATTTCCATCCTTCATGGGAAGCCAAGAAGGTTCAAGAAGAAAAGTTGAAAAACGTCAAATTTAGTGGTAAAAAAGTTGTTTTTGATTAAAAGAAAACCCCCATGGATGGTACGACCATTGTTCAAATAGAAAAAAAAATAAGAAAACACAGCTCTTTAAAACAGCGCTTATTCATTTACTGAGGCAAATCGGTTATGTAAGAATGTTTGCGTAATATATATATTGTTAAGAAATAATAAATACTGATTTTCTTTTTTCGAAAAAAAAAAAAACAATGATAAGGGTAATGTACAAGACCAATAACGAAAGTAAAATAAAACCTAGTGTTCATCTTGGAAATCTTTTGTAATCTTTTATGCTTCAATTTCGCCAGTCAATGGATCTCTTCTTTTGAAAGTCAAGAACAAGTCATCTTTTGGGAAAATGGTAGCAAAGACTTTGATGGTTTCACTCAATGGAGTGACTTTGTGTTCCCAGTTGGTTTCCAAAGCAAATTTCCCAATCAACCCAGCAAAAGTCATCATAACGTATTTTTGACCCAAACAAACGTGGGATCCAGAACCAAAAACCAACCAATTTTTTTTAGCTTCACTGGCTGGAGAACCTTCAACCCATCTATCTGGAATGAATTCATCTGGATTTTCGTAAACTTCAGGGTCATGCAAAGCTGGGTATAGAGTAGGAATCAACATCGAACCTTTTGGAGCGGTGTAGTTTGGAGCAACAGGAAAATTTTGTTTGACCACATATGGAACCATAAGGACTGGTGGTCTGTATCTCAATGTTTCTTTGACAACCATGGTGGTGTATTTCATTTGATCGATCAACTCTAAACTCAATGGGACTTTTGGATCGTTGTTTCTAATGGCCAATTGTTCTTCTCTGATTTTGTTCAAAACATCAGGTCTGTCAGCCATAATTTGGAACAACCAACAACACAAAGAAGAGGAAGCATCTTGACTAGCAAATAGGAAAGTGAAAATAGCTTCACTCATCTCTCTGTTGGAGAATTCTCTGTGCATGAATTTGGAGTCTTCGTCATTAGAGGTTTTGGAATCGTGGATCAATTTACACCAAGCATCCAAAACACAAACAGGCTGGATACCTTTAGCAGCGTTATCTTTAGCCATTTGAGCACAACCTTCAAAAATCTTCATGGTCATGTCAGCAACTCTTTTACCGTACCAAGTTTTGGTGTATGGGATGATGATTGGGAAGTTGACCAATTCCAAAGCTGCAGTAACCAAGTAGTAATCATCAGCAACTTTTCTGATTTGATCTTCGGTAATGTAATCACCACAAAAGGCTTTCAAAGATAGAGCACACATAATTTCTCTCATTTCGTGAAAGAAAATTTGTGGTTTGTAATCGTTTTTAGCAGAATATTCAACAAATTTTTCAATGTATTTATCCATGACTTTTTCTTGAGATGGCAAATACTGAGAAAGAGCTTGTTGAGTAAACAACCCGTTCAAAGATTTTCTATAATCAGTATGTTCCTTCCCATCAAGGAAAACCCAGTTGGAAGGTCTCAAAATTTTGATGGCAACATCAACAACACATGGCTTGACGTATTTTGGACTTTGCAAAATTTTTCTTGCCAAGTCTCTTGTACTAGCAATAATAACAAATTTATGGAAAATCGAAACACAGGACAATGGACCAGAATCCCATTTGGCTTTGTACTCTTCAAATTTTGGATCCAAACTTTCTAAAAATGGACCAATAACTGGCCAAATTTTGTAGTTTGGACCAGCAATAGAACCTTTTTTAATTTTATACGAGATTTGATCGTAAACCAGACCCAAACATAAAATGGTGACAAAAATTTTCCAATAAGAAATGGTTTCAAGAACTTGGAAAAGGTTGGAGGCAACGTTCCCTGGTTGAACTGTGGAACCAATCGCACTTCCAGTAGTATTAGCAATGATGTTTTCTGTTGACTGTAGAATTTCAGACATTTTTCGGTTTGTCTTTGAGCGTGGTAATATTTTTTTTGTTGCAACAAATAGAATACTTTTAAAAGTTCACTTTGAAAGTTTATGCTCAACAAAAAAAAAAAAGATGGGGGGTCTGTGAATTAATAAGCCTTCTTCTTATATACATCATTAGACCTACTCTCGCTAAGATAACATTGAAAAAGAAAGTAAGATACAATCGTTTAAGGAACTAATGTCGTTCGGTATATCGAGAATTATAAACGTTACATGCGATATATCTTGTAAAGTCCTACCAACAATGACCTTGGGTAAACTCTGACAAAGTATTTAAATTTTTTATTTTTCATAAAAAATAAACCAAAGGCCTTACGTGATCACAATCAGGAGAATAATATAACAAGTTTCACTCAAAATAAACAACGACATGAACTGATCATTGATTGGTAATGCGCATTCTAACTGTCTGTTGCCTAAGGCTCTAGAAGCATCGTTTAGTAAAATCGCTGCAAAGAAAAAAACCCGCAAATTGAAAAAACCGAAAAAATTCTTTGTAAAAAAAAATAAAAAACAAAAAAAAAAACCAAAAAAAAAAAGAAAAACAAAACAAAATTTAGGATCCCGAAAAATAACTTTTAAACGACACAGTCAAGATTGTAGAGAGCAAAAGATGCCCTATAACACTCTGCGAAAGATCTGACGCTCAACTCGGGTACGATTAAAAGTTAAACGAGCAAACAAGATCATCGAGGAACACAGTCCCATCATGTGATACACGAATATCGTTTGTGAAAAGTATACTGTTGATTTTGTGCCACAAAAAAAAATGCTAAAGGAAACAGTGCCAAAGTGGAAATGATAGTTAGTTTCTTAAGCTTTATTTTGAACGACGCAAGGGGAATATAAAGTTGTGCAAAGAGCAATGACTATGCATGGAATAGATAAATTTCAAATGTGTTAAAATTCTCAGATAAGCAGAGGTAGGAAAAAAAAAAATTTCACAGCTTTGAATGTGTCATATATCTTTAATCTGAACAAGCTCAAGATCCAAAAATTAATTCCAACAATATTGCGATCTGAGAACGGTTTATTCTTTCAAAAGATGAACGAATCAAAAGATAAGTACTCGATATAAAAGTTTGAGCTTCATAAAGGCGGCAGTGCTTTAAAATATGACACATATGCTATACCTGCAGTTTGATAAATATGGGGGGCAACCAGAGTATACAAGATTATTAAACGGAGTCGTTTGTCAAGCATAGTCCTAAATCCTGCTTTTGGCTATAATATTTGTATACTCAAATTACATAAAAATTACAAAGTCAGTAGTAGACCAACAAATTATGACAACCATCGTAAACCACAGTTCCAATCCTAATAAAAAATTACTCAATTCAAAAAATTATCATGAATATAGTCTGTGGGTTGAGAGCTGAATCTTTTGGAGTTGGCTTTTCTTGAAATATTCGTTAGCGATGGCTCCTCGTTCACAATCACGCTGTTGCTTCTATCAACACCACCATTTACTCTGGTGTTATTTGGGAAACTTGCCGAATCGTTTGATTTTTTATTGCGTGGAGCCATGCTTTCGCATTGTGGGCAACCAGTTCCATGCATATGGTCATCAGTTTCGTTTTTTGAAGAATGAGTGTGAGAATGTATTTCTTGATTGTTTGAGTTTTTGAAAACTGGAGTCGATTCTTTGTTTCCTTCCATTTCTTTATGCAAATCTGCAATTTCTTGAAGCAACAGTTTCCGACCAATTTCAGCCTTTTTACGCAAAGAAACTTTTTCTCGCATATCTGTAACAGTTTTGAGAAGGTCCGAAAGCTCTTCATTCTCAAACAAGAGAATGTCATTTTCAGTCGGTTTGCGAGAAGAAACCGTGGAAGATAAATTGTTTGGAGAATACTCAGAGTGCAACCCTTGGGTGCTAGAGGCAACACGACCATCCACAAAGTTGGGAACTTTATTGTTTTTCGTGCAGTCCTCTAGATAGTTCATCAAAGTATCCACTTTTTGAAGAAGCTTGTTTACCGTGCTATCTCTAGGGCTTGACGCATCGCTGATTGGGCTGCGCAATTTGCTATTTTTCTCTATATTCAAAGTTTTGCAAGATGAGGTTGGTAAATTTCTTTTTTTGGTGCTACCCCGATGTTGTAACGGTTTTTGGATGTTTGAGTCATAGTCATCTGAGGTTTGCTCGTAGTCGTAACCGTCTTCATCATCGTACTCCAAAGCTTCACTCACATTGTCTTCGTCTGAAAACTCATTTTCATGGTCATGCACATATTGTTCACTAATGTGTTTACGGTTTGCAGAAGATTTCCTCTTTATTTTCTGACTTGGTGTGTTGTGTGAAAGAGACTTCCCTGTAGTGCTGTGCACACGCTTACTGTTCCAACTTTCTAAACTCTCAGTCAAAGCTTTGATTTTCTTTTCACGGTTCGCAACCATATCTTCAAAATCACTCAAGCTTTGTTTTTGGTTTTTGATAGTTGCATTCTGGGCCTCAATGGTTGCTATGTGGTCTTTGATTGTGTTTGCTTGGTTTTCAATCGACTTGGTTTGGTCTTGGATCACAGTTTCGTGGCTTTTGATAGTGTTTCTTTGCAGCTCAATGGTTCTTTCCTGTTCGACAATTTTTGCTTCTTGGTCATGAATGACGTTTTCCAAATCTCTAATCGTCTTCTTCAAATCCTCCTGTCTTTTATCATGCGCATGACGCAGTTCATTCTCTACGGACTCTAAGTTGTCGCACTTATTCTTGTAACTTTCTAATTTCTTTTTTAGCAAGTTGCAAAGGGACTCCAGCCCATCAATTTTCCCATACAACTCTGACTCACGTACCGTTGCAGTTTTTTTAAAGTCCCTCAACTCTTCCAAAATCCGTGCGTTGTCTTTGTAATCTGGTACCACAAACTCGTCATTGTTCTCGTCCATTGCACGGTAAATCCCGCCATTGTTCAATGGACGACTCGTGTATGGCATGTTGTTCATGCGGAAAGCTGAGCTGCCGTACGGATTTGAGTCTCTAGTCGAGGATTGCCAGTTCCTTTTTGGTGAGGGCGAATGATTCATGTTGCTATGTTGTTGATTAATTTTGCTTTTATTTTATTTGTTTGATGTTTCAATTTGATACTTTAGTGTAGCAATTGAATGGAACTTTTGTATTACAGTATTGGACACAAAAGCCAGTTCCTTCAAACATTAACAAAAACAATTGACTTTCCTGTGAAACACGAAAACACGAACTTTGTGTTTTTTGTTTTCGCTTTTTTTTTTCAATTTTTGTGCACCGTTTGGAAAATATTTGTATGAAGTAATTTTCGCAGTACGCGTGTATTTTACTATAAATTGCACAAGAGTGGGTTTGATCAAGACTAAGAACAGAGGTTATACTAAGTAGGAGCTCAAATAAGAGCCTTCAACAGAAACGTGTCAATTTGAAAGCAAGCACTGGGCTTTGCATTGCAAAAACTAAAATGCTGCTCATCTTTTTGCTAAATTCTGTATCAGATGGATGCACATTACTATTGTATATAAACATGTAAGTTATAAATGAAAAATAAAACGAGTTGGAATATGATTATGCTAAAAATGACGGAGCAGACCGCAAGAAAAAGACTGCGCTACGTAAAAGCAACTTTGCCTCAAAATTTCGCATCAGTTTTTCGAAGGCATGTTGCTAGAACCAAAGGGCAACCCAGTGTTTTGAGGCACACCCAAGCTCTGAGGCTGGGAAAGGGCCGACGTCGCACTTAGGTTGCTTGTTGCTTGCTGAACCTTTATGAAGGGGTCGCCTGACAAAGTGGAAGATCGGGACCCGCTGGTATCGCTGAACGATGAAAACTGCGAGCGCGAGTTGGTCTGATGGTGGAGAACCTGAGGATGCTGCTGTGGCTGCTGTGGCTGCTGTGGCTGCTGTGGCTGCTGTGGCTGCTGTGGCTGCTGTGG
>ERZ794936.431-NODE-431-length-20449-cov-32.650731_pt1 | contig 20449 bp, 7 predicted proteins | sample MGYA00511083_ERZ794936 | MGnify/ENA primary metagenome ERZ794936 (study PRJEB30137, sample SAMN04331409) | food metagenome | isolation source: Y2 must sample point D1 replicate A | place: Australia: South Australia | collected 2014 ... | reverse complement strand
AAAGAAACAAAGAAACAAAGAAATTAAAATACTACACAACAAGAAAAAGAGAGAGAGAAAGAAAAAAAAGTACTAAAATTAGAGGTGCATAAGTCATATAGATAGCATTAATGTAATGTATATCTTAAATGCTGGAATCTGAAAGCGAGGGAAAAAAAATTAAAAAAAAATAAAAAAAAAAAGACGAAAAAAGACGAGAAACTCGAAACGTGAAAAGAGGCTTTTGAACATCTTTAAACTTTAGAAGTGATTGTCATGAACTGATAGAATTATATTTTAATATATTTATATCATATATATATATAAGAAACCGTTTGATTTATCTTGGGATTTTTTTTTGAATCAGATAAATCGGACTTTTGATATGGTTGGTAGGACACATGCAATAAATATATATGTCAGTAGTTATAACATCTTGATCGATCTTTTGTGTTTTGAAAAAAAAAAAAAAACCATAACCCATAAACGATAAACCTCAGTGAAAACATTTAGAAAAAAAAAAAAGAAAAAAAAATAAGAAGAAAAAATTAAGAAAGATGTCGTCTGTTCATGCCTTGCTAAATACAGCACATTCTGCAACAAACGTTGGGTCTGATGCTGCAAAGGGCAACACTTCAAGCAAAGAGCAACAACAAACACATGCAAATGAAGCAACAACTCCATTGTCTGCTCCAATGTCTGAATCCAGCTCTCCAAAATCAGCTTCTTTTACTCTGCCACCTGCAGTAGCAGCCACTTCCGGTTCTCCTGCGTCATATGCTTCCCCATCTTTAACGGCTGCCGGCTCTCCTTCGTCTTCTCCTTCATCCTCATCTTCTCCATCAACTCAGCCAAACAAGAGTAATATTGTTGACAGAAACAATGAAGATCGGACAGACAAACCGATTATGTGTCAGTGGGGTTCGAGTTGCAACTTGTTGTTTCCAGATGCAGAAACTTTATACAAGCATTTATGTCAAGACCATGTTGGTCGGAAATCCCATAAAAACTTGCAATTGCAATGTCAATGGGGCAATTGCAAAGTGGCCACCACGAAAAGAGACCACATCACTTCTCATCTTAGAGTTCATGTTCCTTCCAAACCTTTTAGTTGTTCCAACTGTCATAAAAAATTCAAAAGATCTCAAGATTTGAAAAAACATTTGAAAGTTCATTTCAAAGATATTCTTGGAGAAGGAGGGATTTCTAAAAAAACTAAAATGGGCAGTCAACATACCAATAACATGATCCATGGTAATTTAAACAATATTATGAACAATAATATGAATAATCATAAACACCATATTTGCAATCACCATCTTTGCAATCACCATCAACATCATAATAGTACTCTTGTAACTCCAAGTGTCAATAGCATGTTTTTGGGGAACACTTTACACAGACAAGATAGAAATGTGGTTATCTTGCCACCATTGGGCAATCCAATGGCTGCTGCTAACAATCGTGTGGGTGGGAACCAAATGCCATTAAACATGAACATGCCATTGAATACGAATATGAATTTGAATACCAACACAAACATGAACATGGGTCTTTCTGGGTATAAGAGCACTGCGCGTAGTGGGAGTAGTGAAGGGAACAGCAGTCAAAGTGGGAGCTCGCCTTTGAATTCGACTTACAAAAGTACAATCACCAACAATATAAACAGCACGAATCAAAATGCCGCACCAACAACAGCAACAACCACAAACAGCCCTCCTTCTATTTCAAACCTTTCGCCATCGTTGCCTGCCTTGAAAAAAGTTTCCCATTTTTTCAATTCTTTGGCAAACGATGCTGTTTTGGGTGCCAACAATAACACTTTGTTGGGATACCCATCACTACCACCAGCTCATACTAATATTTCCAACAACAATACCATCAGCTCAACAATCATGAACAAGAGTGGTGCTTCGTCATCAACCAGCTCACCTCCTGCTCAGCTTCACCAGAGCCAATTGGCTGTGCCTACGACAATTGCCAACCACCAACAACACACTGCACAACTTCCTCTTCCGGGACTTGGGTCCGTGGGGTCGCAAAGCGGTAGTTTGTCACACGCAAACTCAACTACACCAACGTTGCTTGCACAACCAGGGTCTTCGTATCCAATTTTGCCAGTAAACAACTATGCTCCATTGCCTCCATTGCGCACACCACAAACCGCATCATTTGCTACTACCGGTTACTGGAATAACGGGTATGCTCCATCTTTGCCCTTTGAAAACAGTGCAATTCCAAGCCTGAATCATAACAAAGCAGCCGCTCAACAACAGTACTCTTATTATTCTGCTTATGGAGCAAACAATGCAATGAAATCTACTGACGCCATTTTGTTGGCTCATCAACAAAACAACGCTTCCAGTTACGGTATTTTCCAAAGATCCACTGCTCCAGATGAATCGTTGTCAGGTTCTCCAGAGCTGTCAGAATCCATGGCCGCTTTAACTATCTCCAGTGGCTCGACTAACGGAAAAGAGATCGATACAACAAAAGTTACTGTTGATGAAATCAGGGACGTCTTGTTGTATGTCGTGCAAGAACTAGGGCTGTCCTCTGATGATGACACGGAAGAAGAAAACAAGCACGAAGGACAGGCACGGGCGTCATACTTCTCGGAAGCGCCTTTAGAGCTTGACGTGGAAACATTCCAAGCCATCAAGGACTATGTCATGTGCACGTACCGCGAGTTGAGCGGCAAACATGAACTTGACGGCGAAGACGAATCTGATTTTGTTGATGCTGGTCCAAGCACGCTTCAAACCAACACTTTTATCGAGATGAAATATCCAACCATCTCCGTTTGAACATTTTTTATCAGAAAAATAGAACAGTTTTTGCAAGCTACTTTTTCTGGAAACTTACTGTGTATACTACTCTTTTTTTAGTTAGACATTTTTTAGGTATATTTTTTTTTTTTAATTCAGCTTTTTCCGTATCAAAGAGTTTTGGTTCTTGAATGTAATGGATTGTAAGCAATCTTACTAAAGAGCACTACAAAATCTATTCATAAATGAAAATTTTGAGCCAATGTTTAGATGTAAAGTTCTATGAGTAAGTATTTGCAACGTTAGAAAGATTTGAATATCATGTTCTTTGGAAAAAACAGGTCACTAGTAGTTGAACAGCTCATGATTATGTTAAAATCGTAATCAACTTGGTGCTAAATCCAATCCCCTTTATAAGACTCGTCCATTTGTTAATGAGCAAAAAAGTCTCAAAATCACGTGAGTTTTGCTTTTTTTGAATTGAGATGACTTTCCCGTATGAAACCTGCTATGCAAGCGGAAAAAAAGAAAGGCATCGCTGAAAACGCTTTTGACAACTCAATGAAACGTTTTGCACATCCTGAACATTCCTCAATTGCGAAAAGTTGAGTTAAAAAAAAAACACATAAAAACAAGACAAGCAATTGGAATGGAAGAAAACTCTTTACTAAATAACCATGGGTCGCTGTTCCCAGTTTACAGCAACGCAAGCGAAGATGATAACTCTAGTGAAATGGAAGAAACCGATGAACTGAATGTTGTTGGTGCACAAACAACCATTCGTTCAAATGGCAAGCCTTTGTTAGCAATTGAAAAAGCTTTGGTTACTCCAGCACTTAGCTCAAACACAGCATCAGAATATGAAGATGAAGAAGAAATTGAGGAAGGAAAAGAATACATTCAAACAGTGGAAATAAAAGAACAGCACAAAGAAGATCAAACCAATAGTACGAAAACCAACTCTATAAAAATTGTCACCAACACTACAACGCCCACCATACGGGAAACCCATATCAATAACTTGAAAAAACTAAATCTCTACACAAGGCTGGAGGGGATAAACTACGTTTCTACTGACACCTACACCTACATAGGATTGCAAAATGATGAACAGCTCTTTGTAGTTGGTCACATGGGTTTTCAGATTGTGAAAGGCGGGCTCATTTACAATACTCAACATTTCAACGCCTCACCCTCTCAGACATTCAACGTTTATCATCCAATATTAAAAGCCATAGCACCTTTACAATCGTCGCATTATGCATCTTTTCAAGAAGAAGTTTTCCTATCGAAACGGGAATTACACAGCCTCGAATATGCAAACACACAAAAAGTATATCATGATTTGGATGTCTATAAAAGCTTCGCAAACGATGAAGATGAATGTTTTAAAGTGAGCGATTACCAGACCATATTGAGAGTTAAACGTGACACTTTCAACTCACTGAATATAAATGACGTTAATGTTTTGTGTTCTAAATACACTAATGTTTGGAAGTCAGTAGAAAACCAAGATTATTTGCAAGATTTCCAAATTTTGAGTAGGCAAGAACTGCACAACATCAGAACTTTATCTATTCCACAAGATTGGAAGCAGACAATCCAACAATTGTTGATGAAGTACCATGACCCACAGCAAACAAATTTGAGAGTTATGATAATAGGGGGCAAAAATAGTGGTAAATCGACGTTAAACAAAATCCTTCTACAAAACTTTTTATATTCAACACCAAACCAAGCTAGCTCCTTGAACTATATTGACTTGGATTTGGGCCAGCCAGAGTTTTCCACACCAACTTGTATTTCCTGCGCTGAGTTGCAAACTGGTCCCGTGTGTATTTTGGGTGATCCGCTGGTCCAAAGAAATGCTTTTTCAGACGATACTGTTAAAATGGTGAAGGAAGTTTTTTTTGGTTCTGCAAATCCTAATTTGTTCCCTGTCACCTACATGAAATCGTGCGTGGAATTGATCAATACAATGTTCAACTATGACTCAGTTAATCCAACTTTAATAAATTTGCCGGGTTGGGTGAAAGGTTTTGGTATCGAGTTTTTGCAGGCCGTCATCAATGCATATCAACCGACCGATTTGGTTGTTTTGGAAAGTGTGCGGCAATCTGAAAACAACGAGCTAATGAATGATTTGCAACTTTTATCTTTACCAGCATTTTACAGCGAAATTGAGCAATCGACATATTCTATTAACGTTTCGAGGCTCAGGGGAATATTCAAAGATGCTGATAAATCACTTGTTCAAAATAACTGGCATGCTTCTCATATCAGAGAATACAAATTATTGACGTATCTGCATCAAACACAGCGAGGTTATGATTTCACCCCATTGTTGCAGCAAACCCCGAAAAGACTGTCTTTCCAAAAACCTACCGGACTGGAAACTGTTAAAGGCCTTATCAAAGGTTTCAAGTTTTCAAATACTTTTGGTGTTGGCAACAAAGTCACAGACAAAGACATCAGTACCATCATCAATTGTCTACAAGGATCGGTAACTGGCTTACACAGTGTAAAATTGCAAGAAGAAAGCAGCGTATCAAAAGGCGGAGAAAACACTCCATTAATACAGCTGAACCCCTTTCAAAAAAAATTTCCAATTGTGGAACACTTTCACAAAGATGCGGAAATCAAACTATTGGCACTTTGCGTTATTCATTCAGTGGATCTTGAAAATGGGTTTGTCAACTTTTTTGTCCCTGAACGTTATCACTCCGAAATTGAGTCTGTTGTCCAGTCTAAGTCGACAGACTTGGTAATGGTTAAAAGTTCTATGGAGCTACCAGCATGCGAACTGATTCCAGAAAACGGGTTTTTGGTGCAATATATGAAGAGCGCAAACTCTATAGACTTACCTCCATTCATTTCATCCAACAAGAAAAGAAAGCTGAACGATCATGTATGGAAAGTTCGGAGTAATATTTTAAGAAGGGGCCAGACTCCAGAGAAATGAGGCTCTGTATTTTTTGGTCGTGATGCTATAGTTTACAAGTAAAAGTTATTGACAGGTATATATGCCAGTTTAGTTGCTCGCTTGAGGTTGAGGTTCTGATTTTTGTTCTTCAGCGTCTTCTTCAATCCAACCCATCTTTTTATTTAGTCTATCATATTTCAATCTATCCTTGTCGCTTACAGAAGGCTTGATCTTTTTCAAAGCATTAAAGAAATCAAGTTTTGTCACAAATAGAGCTTTTGTTGTGGAAATTCCTGATTTGTCCTCATCTTCGGTAGTCAACTCTTCAAATTCTTTATCCAAATCATTTTCTGCAATAGACTGGATTTCATCGCTAATAAAAAACTTTCTTTTTAAAGCCAAAACAGAACTTTCTCTAACTAAGGATGCCAAATCAGCACCGGAAAAGTTTCTGCACCGTTCATCTTCAACAATCTCCTTCAAATCCACATCATCACCAAGAGGTGTTCCGTTACATTTGATCAACGTGGTCAAAATGTCAAGTTTCTCGTTGAATTTTGGCAACTCGATAAACAACGTTTTGTCTAGTCTACCAGGTCTTAACATCGCTGGATCAATCATGTCTGGTCTGTTTGTGGCTCCGACAACAAAAATCCCCCTTCTGTCATTCAAACCGTCAAGTTCTGTAAGTAAAGTATTCACAACTCTAGAAGAAGATTCGCTCATTGAGCTGTCTCTTCTTGGCACCAAAGCATCCAGTTCATCAAAAAAAATGATGCAGGGCACGGAAGCCCTTGCCCTGGTAAAAACTTGTCTAATGGCCCTTTCACTTTCCCCCACGTATTTGTTTAGCAACTCTGGACCTTTGATGGATATAAAATTGGCTCTTGACTCATTTGCCACAGCCTTCGCTAGCAATGTTTTACCGCACCCAGGTGGCCCCCACAAAAGAACCCCTGCTGGTGCACTGATACCAACCCTTTCGTACAATTCCGGTCTTTTAATTGGTTGCACGATCGCCATGTTAAGCTCAATTCTAACGTTTTTAAGCGCACCGATATTTCGCCAAGTCACGTCCGGAACGGTAGCAAAACCTTCCCTTTTGGCTGTTGGTTGGATCGTTGGTAAAGCTTTTAAGAAATCTTCGTACCTGATGCTTAGCTGAGATAGCTGCTCCTCGTTTAAAGGTTCAGGAAATTGAGTGATGAAGTTTTGTATGATCGATAGAGGAAGAGGATTGATTATGTCTGCGGTGTTTTTCAACTCCTGCTGATACTCTTGTTGATTTAATTCATCAGCATCTGCCATATTAACGTCTTCTCCTTCTCCTTCTCCTTCTCCTTCTTCTTTATTCTTTATTGAGGCATTGACGTTGTCGCCATACTTGCTGAAAATTCTTTTGATTGCACAGGTACCAGCAGCAGTACTCAACGCTTTCAAATCTGCACCGACAAAACCTGGGGTTAATTTGGCCAGTTTTTGAAAATCAATTTCACCATCGATCTTCAAACTTTGTGTCATTTTTTTCAAAATATGCAGCCTGCTTATTTCATTTGGAACGTTTAAACATATTTCTCTGTCAAATCTCCCTGCTCTTCTCAAAGCAGCGTCAAGAGAGTCCGGTCTATTAGTTGCACCTATAACAATAACAGGTTTTCCGTTAGTTTTTTCAAGTGAAAGCTCGTCCATCGAGGTCAATAATTGAGCAACAATTCTCCGCTCCATTTCTCTTTGTGCCCCTCCATCTCTTTTTGGGGTGATTGCATCTATTTCGTCAAAAAACATTAGGCAAGGGGCCAAGTTTTTAGCTTCTTCAAAAATATCCCTAATCTTCTTTTCACTTTCCCCACTCATCCCACTAACAACAGAAGGAGCTGATAGTGAAATGAAAGGTACTTGCAATTCTCCCGCCAAAGCGTTTGCAATGGATGTTTTCCCACATCCCGGCGGGCCATGTAATAATACACCTCTAGGTGGCTCAACCCCTGTGGTTAAATATATTTCTGGGTGTAAAATCGGCAAACCAATCAGTTCCATCAACTGGGCTATAACATCGTCCATTCCCCCTAGAGATGATAGATTCGATGATGGTGGTGTTCTGTCAGTTTTGGATTTTTTGGCCTTGGATACGCCGGAATGGCCGTCTTTGGTCCGTTTTTTTTTGTTTGCGACAGCAGGAGGCTCCATGGATTCTTCTGTTTTCACAACATTGGTCCATTGACTTGTAATACCTTTGTTCATAGTATTGTTGACATCTGTGTCTAAAACCAAGTTGTCAACGCTGATATTTGTTACTCCGTCTGTCTCAGCTCCTGTATCCTGTCCGTTTTGAGCTAAAGTACCAATTTCTTCTTTTTCTTTCTCAACCACGGACCTCAACATTTTCTCAACTGTCTTTTCCATCAATACCTTTTTCACTCTTTGTAAAGAAAGATCTTTGGACAAACAAAATCCAATCACTTCTCCAAACTTCAAATCTTGTGCTAAAAATATTTCAGGATACGGGTCTTCTACTTCAGACTCGTCAGAGAAACTAGAGTCATCAGAAACGTTTCCCGCAGATTGTTTGCTGGCTAGCTTTTCTGCTTTTAATTGTTGCTTCTTGATGAGATCGCGTTGTTTTTCAAGTGACCTCTCCTCAATCAGTCTATAGATAAGGTCTTCAATTTTTCCTTCCAAGGGGCTGGATAAAAGTTTTTTTGAGCTTTTAACTTTCACCATTATTTTGAGGTTTCAATTTCGTTGTTGATGTTAACTTTTAGCTTGTTTTTGATGTTTAATAGAAATATATTCTGTGATGGGCATCCATTGAATAAAAACGAATCTGAAATTCATGATGAGCTTATCGAGTAAGAGGTGCAATTAAAGGCCGGTCAATTTGTTTTTCAAAATGATGAAATCACCCAACACAAAAAAAAAAAAAAATTAAAAAAAAAAAAAGAAACGTTCTTTTGCTGTAAAAGTCTCAGAGACAAAAAAAATGTTAATAGAAGTAATTATCTACCGACAACTGCAGGATTCGAACCTGCGCGGGCAGAGCCCAAAAGATTTCTAATCTTACGCCTTAACCACTCGGCCAAATTGCCTAATTTGTTGATTTTATAAAACATTGACACTGTCAGATTGGGAAGTATATAATTGAAATGTTGCTTCTAAAATAGAAAAAAAGTAAGCGCAAGCTTTTAATTCTACTTTTAACTACTCTATAAAGCTTTGTAACCTTTAAAACAGTATGCTCTTTTCCCAAATGTTTGTTTATTTTTACTCAACTGTTTTAGTGTTTCAAGCTAAGTAAACCATTTACCTCCAAACTTATACAAAAAATTAAAAAATAAACAATGAGTTAAAATTCTAAAATGTAACACATTTTGGAGTAAATAGGATACAAATATGTAAATCGGTATATTTTAAACCAAAGCAAAAGCTTGCAAAGATGCTTGTGTACACCAGATAGTGACACCAATTCTTACAAAGTTTTACTAAAGAATGATGCCAGCTTTGGTACATACCTACCCGACCATTATTTACTGCTTTGTTATTGGTTCTCCGATTAATCGGCAAAGTGCTTTCTTTTGATGAAGTCAAAAAGATAGAAGGAAAAAAAATATGATTAAAAAAAAAAAAGTATGACAAATAAGCGGAGCGTGTTCAACTTTCTGCAATCTTCAAAGGATCCTTGAACGAGGTTTTTTTTTTTTTTTGTGGAGTTGCAGATAGTAACTTCCTGTATGAGAGTGTTCTTGAACAAAGTTCTTCTTGCTAATCCGTCCTTCTGCTGGCTATTGATCAACATTAAAAACAGGAATAGATAAACCATCACTTCCAAAAACACAAGCTGCCATTATAACATAAGTTGGAGTGAACGTTAAACAAAAATTGGAAAATTACACACGTAGATTACCCCCTTTACATCAAAACGTCCTTGAGAAAAATAATAAACAAACATGTCGCTGAATGTCCCAATAATGATGAGAAGTTACATGAGAGTGCTGAAAACCGATAGTTTTATTGTTTCTCAACCACTCATGGCCTCGACCAAACCTGGCTGGGCCAGCGTAAGATACATCAATATGTCGTACCCAGCGCGCTTGAGAACTAACTTTGACTCGAGAAACACCGATCCAAATGATTCTTCTGCAGTGCTTCATGGATTAAACAACAGCTCCTCGAGCCACAACAACTCCGCACATGGTACTGGTGCATCGGAGCACAGTACTACAGGATGGTCCTCATACTCTTTACCTTCTAGAGAGACCTTGAAAAACCTGGGCAAGAAAGCAACCTCCAAGAAGAGTGAAACATCAACTGCTACCGGGACTGGCTTGAGAAAAAAAAGAAAGTTGAGACCAAGAAAAGCGTTTATCAGTTTGACCCCTAATGCCGTTGTACACCTTAAAAATCTTTTGAATAGCCCTGATCCCAAATTAATCAAGATTGGTGTGAGAAACAGAGGTTGCTCAGGGTTGACCTATGACCTATCCTATATCCAAGAACCTGGCAAGTTTGATGAGGTGGTGGAGCAGGACGGAGTAAGGGTTGTGATTGATTCTAAAGCCTTGTTCAGCATTGTTGGCTGTGAAATGGACTGGCTCGATGACAAGTTAAGCTCGAGGTTCGTTTTCAAGAATCCCAACTCAAAGGGGACTTGTGGATGCGGAGAAAGCTTTCACGTTTGAATTGAAACTTTTCATACTGCTTACAAAAAGCGAGGTTATTTATATTACATTAAAAAATTTTGAAAAAAAAAAAAAAAACACAAGAACAACATACGGTTTGTTATAGCTCTACACAACAGTATGGTTATTTTTTTTTTTTTTTTTCTATTATTAGGTTAACATTATTTAATTATTTATTATTTATTTTTTGAATTTTCTCTATGAACTATTTTGAGCGTGCATATTCAAGCAGTGCCTGGTGCAAACATATACCCGTTTCTTAAACTATGTATTTATTCACGGTTCAAAGCATGCAAGCGGTCAGCACTGTAGTGTCCAATCCAACAACCTTAGCATTTTGCTATTGCCACAAATCTACCACCAACTACAATAGCTTTCTTTCTCTTAAAGAGAGGTTTGACGTTACGATAAATGACCTCTTTTCAACCAGTACCTTTACGATAAGCACAACCCAAATAATGGAATCCCTTATTGGCCAGCCGCCACACGCCAAATAAAAGCTACAATATGAGGTCATGTAGCATATGTGCCACGTGACACATTGTTTTCTTTTGCGAAATTTTATAAGCAGAACTTTTTTTGAATAATCACCTGTTCCTGCTGGAATATTCTGGAAGAATCTGGAATCTACTGGATTTTTCTTACTCCGTAGTTTAAGTTGGGTAATTTAAGGGGGGCAGGGATCGTCAGAGAACATTATGTTGATGAAGTTGTCAACCGAACTCCTAACAGCGAACTTAATTATTAGAGGTAATTTGATAAGATATGCAGCTGTAGGATTATTCTTTTAGAGAGAAATACGATTTTGTGAAAATAATCCCTCAAAAAAAACTTGATTTGTATATAAACATCACCAATTTCATTTCAACCTCATTATTCTAAATCACTTCTTCTACTACCACACCATTGCAAAAGAATAATAAAAAAAAAAAAAGAAACAAATCAAAACCAAAAACAACTTGAAACTTAGAACATATAATATACATTATAAATAACATATACACATACACACACAATGAACGATTCATCACAATTTACAGACAGAGCTTTGAACATCATTACAATTGCTCAAAAGCTGGCTCAAGACCATCAGCATCCACAATTGACTCCAGTCCACTTTTTGGCAGCCTTTGTGGAAACTCCTGTTGATGGGACTAAGCCTTATGTCCAAAATATAATAGAAAACGCTAGATATGACTATGAATTATTTAGAAAAACAGTAAACAAACATTTGGTCAGAATTCCTGCTCAGCACCCAGCTCCGCAAGAAATCTCTGCAAGCTATGGTACAGCTGAAGTCATGAAAGAGGCCGCCAAACTTCAAAAACAACAAAAAGACTCCTTTATTGCTCAAGACCATTTGTTCATGGCCTTGTTGAGCAATTCTCAAGTCAAGGATATTTTCAAAGAATGCTCGATGGATATCGAAGCTGTTAAACAACAAGCTTTGCTATTGAGAGGGAATTCAAGAATTGATTCCAGAAGCTCTGATACCAGTACACCTTTGGAATACTTGACAAAATATGCTATAGATATGACAGAACAGGCCAGATTGGGTAAATTGGACCCGGTTATTGGTAGAGAAGATGAAATTAGATCCACCATTAGAGTTTTGGCCAGAAGAATTAAGTCTAACCCATGTTTGATTGGTGAACCAGGGATTGGTAAAACTGCCATTATCGAAGGTGTTGCTCAAAGAATCATTGATGAAGATGTGCCTTCCATTTTGAAAAACTCCAAATTATTCAGTTTGGACTTGGCTGCTTTGACTGCTGGTGCCAAATACAAGGGTGATTTCGAAGAAAGATTGAAAGGTGTCATCAAGGAAATTGAAGAAAACAGTGAAAAACAATTGATAATTTTGTTTATTGATGAGATTCACATGTTGATGGGTAATGGTAAAGATGATGCCGCCAACATTTTGAAACCAGCTTTGTCCAGAGGTGGTTTGAAAGTGATTGGTGCTACCACAAACAACGAGTACAGAGCAATTATTGAAAAAGATGGTGCTTTTGAAAGAAGATTCCAAACCATCAATGTGGCTGAGCCAACAGTTAGACAAACAGTTGCTATTTTGAGAGGACTACAACCTAAATACGAAATCCATCACGGGGTCAGAATTTTGGACAGTGCTTTGGTGACCGCTGCTCAGTTGGCTAAAAGATATTTGCCATACAGAAGATTGCCTGATTCTGCTTTGGATTTGGTTGATATTTCTTGTGCCGGCGTTGCTGTGGCAAGAGACTCTAAACCTGAAGAGTTGGATTCTTTGGAAAGACAATTGCAATTGATCCAAGTTGAAATCAAAGCCTTGGAAAGAGATGTCGAAGCTGATCCAACTACAAAGGAAAGATTGCAACAAGCAAGACAAAAGGAAGCTTCTTTGGAAGAAAGCTTGGGCCCAATCAGAAAAAGATACGAAGACGAAAGAGCTGGCCACATGGAATTGACTTCCGCCAAAATGAAATTAGACGAGATGGAAAACAAGGCTGCTGATGCTGAAAGAAGACACGATACTGCTACCGCTGCTGACTTGAGATATTTTGCTATTCCAGATATCAAAAACAGAATTGAAGAATTAGAAAAACAAGTTGCCGAGGAAGAAATGATGGCAGGCAGCGACACTTTGGTTCAAAATGTTGTTGACAGTAACACAATTGCTGAAAACGCCGCAAGATTGACCGGTATCCCTGTAACCAAATTGAGCGAAAGTGAAAACGAGAAATTGATTCACATGGAAAGAGATTTGCAATCTGAAGTTGTTGGTCAGTCCGAAGCCGTCAAAGCTGTTTCTAATGCTGTTAGATTGTCAAGATCCGGTTTGGCTAATCCAAGACAACCTGCATCATTCATGTTTTTGGGTACCTCTGGGTCAGGTAAAACAGAGTTGGCAAAAAAATTGGCTGGGTTTTTATTCAACGATGAAGGCGCTATAATTAGAATTGACTGTTCTGAGTTGGGTGAAAAACACTCTGGTTCCAAATTGTTAGGTACAACTGCAGGTTATATTGGTTTTGAAGAAGGTGGGTTGTTAACAAACCAATTGAAAAGAAAACCATATTCTGTGATTTTGTTTGACGAAGTGGAAAAAGCTCACCCTGATGTTTTAACTATTCTTTTGCAAATGCTTGATGATGGTAGAATTACTTCCGGGGATGGGAAAACAATTGATTGCTCCAATTCGATTGTTATTATGACAAGTAACCTGGGGGCTCACTACATCAATGAACAACCAGGTTCCAAAGTCAATGAAGCTACGAAAGAACTTGTTATGTCGGCTGTTAGACTACATTTCAGACCTGAGTTTTTGAACAGAATTTCTTCAATTGTCGTCTTCAACAAGTTGTCTCGTAAGGCCATTAACAAAATTGTTTCTATTAGAATTAAAGAGTTGGAAGAAAGATTTGCTGAAAATGACAAGCATTACCACTTGAAACTGGACGATGCAGCTATGCATTTCTTGACGGAAAACGGGTATTCTCCAGATATGGGTGCTAGACCATTGAACAGATTGATTCAAAATGAAATTTTGAACAAGTTGGCCATCAGAATTTTGAAAGGACAAATTCAAGACAAAGAAGATGTTCAAATTGTTTTTAACAAGGAAAAAGATGGTTTGGATGTTATTGCTAATCATCAAGGAAAAGCTTTGGACGACATGGATATTGACGAGGACTATGAAGACATTGACATTGACGATCTCCAACAGCCTGACTACGAATAATGATGCTGCTGCTGCTTTTTTTCCAAGGTTTCTTTATTCTATCAATTGATACATATTTATACGTAATATATACATAAACTTTAAACAAGGATTTTAATTAACTTTACAATCAATGAGTCGAACCTTTGATGAAATCGATTGCTAATGTAGTTACGGATAAAGTCTCAATGTTTTTACATCAGTTGCAGAATAGCCACGTGACAAATAGATGTTAGAAGGAAAAAAGCTTTTACGCGGGTAACACAATTATTAGATTTGATTAATACATCTTCTTGTCAAGAAAGGAAAAAAAAAAAACATCGCGAACTCCTGAAGATAATTTAATGATGGGGATAAATTGTAAAAAACATTTTAATTAATTAAATATTTTCACTTTATCTAAGGATTACTCCCTAACTTGAAGCTCGTTTTTTATAAAACAACTTGTAATATACTAAAAAAACGTCAAGAATTAAAGAGGTATTAGTTAAACGCAATTTAAAGCAGGTTTTGGCGTAGGACAAAGACTGCTGCTTTTGAATTATTGTTGGAATCTCGTTTTTTGAAAAGAGGTTTATTTTGGTATCCTTCATTCCTAGAGTTGAAAGGATACAAGCAAAAAACTACAAAACATACGTCTAGTTTTTTAAGGAACATTAAAAACTAAACACAGAGCTAAGAAAGGTTTTTAACTCAGTAATTGGTAAAGTTCTTTGTGTCAACCTACATTTCAACTAAAAAAGAGATTGCACACGAGGAAAATATTAGAAAAACTTTGGTTTGGATAAAAGACCCTAGAAACAAAAAGTGAGATAAAGTTAAAGTTTAGGAAAGGACTAGTCACCAACAAAATGAAAGCTTATAGCCAGAACACCGAAAGCAATTGCAAAGACCACTCGTTTATTCGCTCTGAAGGAGAAAACGATAAAACAAAAGTCAATCCAAGAAGCTCATCTCTAGAAGCAAATTTTCAATCTCAAACAAGAAGTAGACCTTCCTGTTGTATTTTTGTGGCTTCCCTGCCTTCTTATTTATCAGACGACGCTTTATGGGTTTCAGTGGTTGAACATTTTGAAAAATTTGGAGATGTTGCAATGGCCAAGGTATTAAGAGATAATAAGAAAAGACCTTATGCATTTGTTCAGTACCACACCGAGCATGAAGCAAACGCTGCCTTGCTCAAAGCCAATAATTCCATGCTACAAAATAGACGCATCAGATGTGAAAAGGCAAGGGTCAATAGAACATTGGTGATAGAAGAAAAGTTTCCTGTTAGTAATTCGGAAAAAGCAGTTTTATCGAGACTAGAAAAAATTGGTGAGATCGAAAAAATGGTTGAAGTCAAGCAATATTATGCGTTTAAAGGCTTGTTGAATAATCACAACCACTATCAACTCACCTCAAATCCATGCAGGTCATGGTACTTTCAGTTTGCTTATCGCGACGATGCCATATCTGCACATGCAAGAATAAGAAATGAGGGTGTTTACACAGCAGAGTGGACTGACAACATTGAAGTTCCCGATACTCTAAATGTGGTTCAACATTTGCAGGAGTGTTTGAAAGAAGACAAAAAAGTATACGGGTATGAAGCACAAGATATTCAGTCCAGTCAGCCAGAGAAAAATAATAATGTGCAAATTTATAACTCAAGCAGTGGAAATGAAATTGATACCTTTTCCATTTTTATCGGGCAATTGCCATCGGGTTGTACAGAGGAAGAGCTGGCAAAGAAGTTTGGGACTCATGGAGAAATTGAAAGTATCAACCTCTTTACCAAACAGGAAAACAACTCATTTGCCTTCATCCAATATAAAAACGAGAAATCAGCATCTTTTGCAATAGAAAACGAAAACCACTCCTTTTTCAAATCTAAAACTATACATGTCCAATTTAGAGAAAGAAATCATGTGAATGCTGAAAAAAAAAGACACATGAGTTATTTTCAAAATAACTCTTTTGGGATGGACTTGCCAAACCCTATTATGCCCAACGCGGTCTCTTATGCTCGAAACCCAAATGAATCTTTTGATCACAAACAGCGGACGACTTTTAATAAACAGACAAAATTTAGTTCTTCTATGAGAAAACCAGACGATCATAGAGTTTTTCCAAACACTCCCACTAATAGGGCTGATCATTATCAAGATCGCTCTTTCAAGCAGGTGGATTATAAAAGGAATAAGTTTGAGAAGTCAGGTTTGCCAAATAGAAATTTCAAGGGCACAGGTGGCACACACGAAGATGCAAACCTTATTGACAAAAACCAACAAAACACTCTACCTCCTTATCATTTGCAGCCAAATTTTGTTAATACAAATGGACCGAACTACGCTCATTTTGTTCCTCCTTATTACTATAACCCAAATGTCGTCTATTATCCGAACCAAGGATACTCCAAGGAAAATCAAACCCAGCAAGATTATGATTTCCATGACGATTCCTCCGTTTCCAAGTTTAGCAGCTCAGGGGAAAACCCAACACACTTGCCTGAAAAGGAGAACGGCTCCTATTCGCAGATTGCAAGCACATTACCAGAAACATTTGGTACTTCTTCGTCGGAGCCTAATGAAAACACATATGCTAGCTCTGGTGCTCCGCAACGAATGCCCCAACCAATGCTAAATTCCCTTGGCTTGAATCAACATAGTATTCATAGAAATTATGATGTTGAGCGGCACAATCATCCACCCAACTTTGGAAATCCAGCAATTATGCTGCCCTTTGCAGGAAACCCTGCACCAGGAATGTTTCCGGTCGCAACCCAACCGCCATTACCGTCACAAGTGTTACCTTTTGCATATGGCGCTGCAAACCCTGAATTCCACTCAGATGCTTTTGAACATGGGAATGTGTATAAGGGAAATTTTCACAAGCGCCTTTGATAGTTAGATATCTCGAAACAGTGTTGAAAGAAAGGAGGGGTTTTTCTTTTTTAAGCTTATGCAAATATATATAAATCGGTTAATAATTAATATCTTTTTAAAGAGTGCTGTATTTTTCATTTTTTTTTTGTGTTTTTTTTCCGCAAGTTTTGACTTCTACCAGTGCTTCAACTCTACCAAATACTTTCCCAGTGATGTAAATAGCTTGTTTACCTCATGTCTGCTAACGTTCTCCTTGATAAGAACATACTCCATCGGAATTTTCCCGTTGAAATATTTGAGAAGTTTGTGAAACAAAATCTGTTGTGAAGGTGTAAACTCTTCAACACATTTGTACAACCATCTTTTTTCAAGTGCTGTTGCTATCCTTGGTTCTAATATAATTGTAAAATCTTCTCTTTCGCCTTGGCTTTCCGAGCTGAATAACGAGCTAGCATCATCATTATCATAGTCATAGTCGCGAGAGCCACGACCAAAACTGGCTGATTTCTTTCCATACTGTGAATCTCCATTTGCGAGAATGTTTAATGATTCGTTTTCGGAGAACCCAATGTCAGAAGCTCTGCTAGAGCTACGAATTTTATGTGGAGCATTGTTCTTACTCCGTTTCTCCATATGTGCAGATTTCCTTTTGTTCAGTTTTAACAATCCCTCTTTTTCCAAATCCTCTTCCACAGCTATCTTGATACGCTTTCCTATTCTAACATAAACAAAAGTAAGCAACTGGGTTACGTATCCTTGTCTTATCAACCAACTCAATGCTGTCAAGTATACTGGCTTATGGTCTGAAGAAGGAATGAAAACTTCAAAAGGCCTTGGGACTGAGCCATTTTTGGATATGATACTCAAAAACACAGATAATTTGGGCAAAGTTGGAAATCTTTCTTTGAAAAAAGCACAATTTTGATAAATCAATGGAGGGGCGCCCAAATTTTCGTATTCAATATTTGGATCAAAGTCGTCATTTGCTATACCTTTCATTGGTGCAAGGGGGGAGACAATGTACGTGTTTTTAGATGACAGTGGCAAAATGGCCCTTGCTTGCCTCCAGTACATAAAATGGAGAGCAAAGGATTTCAACATGTTCAAGCAAAGAGTAGGCGTCATGATTTCGTCATCGTCACTTAAAGCATCATCGTTGTCCGCATGGGTCGTAATGATGTCGTGGATCAAGCGTTTGTAAGCTTTCAAAGGTAATGTTGGTTTCAAGTTCTTCACCAATGCGATCATAATAACTGTTGTCAAATCATTTTCTCCGGACATTTTTTGTAATTCCTCAATAATTTCTGAGGGGTCTTTAATAAATAATAAAGCATGGTTGAGTAGTTCCAAAGAGTTGATATCCAAGTTGTCGTTAAGCAATTCGGCTTCATCGAGTCCAGCTCCAGAAGAGTTTATCATCAAAGATCCGTTGGTCAGTTTTGAAGTTGCATTTGTTCCATCGTTTAAAGTTTTTTGTAAAAAAGTTTGATTTAAAATTGAAGTGAGGTAAGATCCGTTTAGTACCGGATCAATTTTATAGTTGGGCAAACTAGCAAACTCGTTTTTTATTGGAATTTGCAATGCCAAAAATTTGTCGTTATCAATTATCAAATTTGCAATTTCATTGTTCACAACTTTTTCGTAACATTGTGTAATGGATCTTGCTAAAGACGAGGTGGCCAATATTTTTTTGTAAACCGATTGATGTGCGCTATTGATTGATCTTTCTTTGATTTTCAAGATTTTATAAGCTTCTTTTGACACGAAGTTAGATTTTTCTTGAAGATATCTTAAAAACAAAGAAAATCTTTTGCTAATGTAGTGAAACATGTCGTCAGTTCTAAAATCAAATTCAACCAATTGAGGGTCCATTATAAAAACCAAATTGAACATTGAGATTCCCAACGATGACGCATCTTCATCAAGCGTAGACTTGTTTGTTTTTCGCTCGTCAAAATCTTCTTCTGCATGAGCATCTGCAACATGAGGATCTGCTGGGTCATGTTTGTCTTCATTATTTTGCTGTTTTTGCTTCAAGCCTTTCTTTTTCCGTTTTTTCTGGGATTTCGAATTATGCCTCCATTTCCCATCATCATTGCAGTGTATAGGCAATCCAAGAAAACATAATTCGTCAACTGTAAGTTCAAACCTCGTATTGCACATACTTTTGGGTGGACAACAAAGTTCTGCCAAAAAATCAGAATCAAAACCTTGAATTTTAGAATCTAAAGAGTAACCACTTGTTGGAAACTTTGTGTTTATAAGATCAAATAATTCTTTAACTTGAGGCGGAATTTTCTTGGAAAAAACTGATTTTGACGTTGTTGGTGTTGCAACAAGATCTGTGTTCTTCATATCAGAAACTGCTATATTAGGAACGGTTCCAGACTCGTGATTGAGCACCTGAAAGATTTTCTTTGCACTGATTGAACTTGTTCTTTTGTTAGATATGCTCTTGTCTGTGGTATTTGCGTTAGAATGAGGTTTACTGTCCAATAACATTTCATCCGTTGAAACGCTAATTGGAGCCGATGTCAATGAGTTGCGCGTTTGTGTGTCATCCACCTCATCAAAGTTTCTTGAAGATGAGCTTGACCCAGAAGAATCATCTGAATAATTTGCATAATCCGTTGACAACTCACTATCACTTAGACCGCTTTCATCAAAGACATTGTCTACATCATTGATGTTTTCCTGATTTTCATAGTCATGCTTGAAATCAATAAACGCAATCGAGTTTTTTGATTGTTTTTGTAAGATGCTGTGATGAGCTTCGTTGTGGGGGTTTTGATCTTGCTTTTGTTGATCATCCAAAATACTCGCATTTGAAGCATTTTGTCGAGACACTTCTGTTCCAGCTATACTTTTCTTGCTATTCAATCTTCCGTTACTAGCACTGTTTTCATTTATATCATTGTGTCCATCAACATTCAATAACTTTGAGTTAGGCTTGTTTTGTTGTTCAACGTATTCGCTCTCCGAATTTTCCAGATATTCATCATAATTTGAAAACTCTTCATCTGAAATGGCACCATCAGATAATTGATCTGTAGAAGTTGTGTTTTGCGTGGATATTTTTACGCTGGTCGGAGGATAGTGATAAACCAACTGTGGGCCTGTGTGGGAAGTCACCGTCAAAGCAATCCCCAACAAACATGTATCTGGAATATTGTTAAGCATTTAATGTGCTGCAATCCAATCTTTTTTTCTTGTTATTGTTGTTCTTCCAATTGTGTTTCTTTTAAACTCAATTTGGAACAAACCCATCAATGCAGGAAATTGGTTTACTGATAACAAGATTGTCTTGTGGTATACTTATTTGTCTGAAAAACTAGTCATGTGACAATCACAAGCAGGGATCCCACACGTGACAAGACCCAGAAGATTCAGAAAAACCGTTTCATAACGTTGAACACCACGTGCCGTTCTAGTCGGGGTAACGAAAATAAGCTTTTTTGTTTGTTCTTCGTTTGCTTGTTTGTTTGTTTTTGTTTTTTTTTTTTTTTTTTTTTTTTTTGTTTTCCCCTTTTTTT
>ERZ794936.430-NODE-430-length-20500-cov-34.095476_pt1 | contig 20500 bp, 9 predicted proteins | sample MGYA00511083_ERZ794936 | MGnify/ENA primary metagenome ERZ794936 (study PRJEB30137, sample SAMN04331409) | food metagenome | isolation source: Y2 must sample point D1 replicate A | place: Australia: South Australia | collected 2014 ... | reverse complement strand
TTTTTTTTTTTGTTAGTTTGATTGGTTCAAAAACTTCACTAATGCCAGTGATATCAGGATGCTTTTCTTCATCCATCACTTGCTCAAAATTAGCACCCTTTTTTATTGATGAACAATAGCATTCTTTTTCATCAGATTATTTTTTTTGTTTTACTTGATTCGATAATTGGAGAATTTGCACCCCCCCCAGAAAGTTTTCGTTCTTGAACTCGATGGCATCTCATCAATGCTACAAGGCTAGGCACAATGTCAAACGAATTTGAAAATTTTGAGATTTTTTTTTTTTGTTTTTTTTGTTTTTTTTTTTTCTTTTGTCTTTTTTGGTTTGAATTCTTTTGTTTTCAGCGTTTTCAAAGATTTACAAAAAAAAATAAAATAAATAAATACTCGCACAAGAAACAGAGCCTGATCAAAAATGTGTACATAAACAAAAAACACATGGCAGTGGTATAAGTGATTACTCATTGATATAAGAGACTATTTGATTTATACTATTATCACCAACTATAACTGCAAGGTGCAAAGCAGGAGTAATGGTGATTGGAAAAATTTGAGATGCCGAACCCTGAAAGATTGAGCGGAATATTCACAAACAGTGTCACCTGCGTAATTCTCTGGCAAGCGCTAATTCAAATTAAAGTATCTCGAAAATTACTGTTCTTGTTTGAAGTAAATGATCGGTGTCTCACTTGAGCGCGGCTACAAAACATAACTTTTGGAAACATCAAATCTTAACAGGATATGCACAAATTTTTTAGTTTGTGTACTCTTAAAAATAAATGAAATTACAGGGTGCAATTTCATTTGATTAATAATTTTTTATACGGTTTTTGTTATACCTTTCTTCCTTTTTTGTTTGTTTGTATTTTTCTGTTTTTTTTTTGCTATTTTTTGCCTTTTTTCCAGATCAAATTCTTTGCCAATTGAAATATTTCTTGGTACAAAAACTTTTCACAATAACATGGACCGTAGCAAAAAACATCATAAGTTAAAAACTTTCTTTGTACTTTTAGAGGTTAAAATTACCAAGGATAAATGTAGGTTCAACACCACTTTTCTTTGGCATTAATTAGGCTCCATTTTTCCAGACTACAGAACGGCATTTTTATTTTAGAAGATTTATTATGGAGTTGTTTGTACTAAAAAAAAAACACTTTCTAGCACTATTTACCGTTGGCATCGTCAAATCCGATAGATCCAGAAGAAATGTTATATGGGGGTTTCTTTGCCACAAAACTAATATAGATGCTCAGCAAAACACTATTTCTTGGTAGAATTAAGCTTGGGTGCATATTTTGTTTTTCCTAGTCAAGTTATACTTTTAAAAAGCATTCCATAACAGTATATCGCTGAGTAAGCGTTAAAAATTAAACGTTACAGGTCAAAATGATATCAAGAAGCAAATCAAAATGAAACTCAACTTTCTTCAAGTATTTAAAGACCAGGGTGTTACGAGAAAAAAATAAACTTTAATTAAAATTAAAAGTTCATCAAATTTTTGTGTCAAGTTCAAATAATCAATTCATAAAATAAAAAAAACAACAACCCAATAATCACCAAAAAAAAAAAAACAGAATAAAACAGTCCTGTTCGACACAAAAATAGGTTAAAAAAAAATGAAAACTCTTTCTTTGCTAAAGACGTGTCTTGTATTGCTGTCTTTATCAAACTTTGCTTTGTGTTACACCACCAAATGGTGGAAGGCTAATATGGTTACAACTGGTTACGCATGTAAAACAGTTGTGTCAGAAACCGCGCTATATTGTGAGCTTGATGATGATTATGATTATGCATGTCAGTGTAGTGATGTGGTTGGTATGGGTGCTCTAGTGTACTGTGGGTACACAGAAACTGAAGGAAATGCTGCTTCCAGAAAGCGTTTTGAAGATTATTTCATTGCACAATGCCCAGGTTACAATGTGACACATCAACAAATTGCGGATTCTTATGCTAACGTCACCAAATACATTAAAGATGCTGAAGACGTACCTGGTTTCAATGCTACAATCCCAACAAGAGTTCCAATCAAATATTCCAGAGAACTTTATGACGTCACGTACAGATCCATTTACCAATACTATTACAATTGTGACGTTGGTATCATTTATGGTGCTGCTTTAGTTGCCTTTTGGGCTGCCGTGTTTTCCATCTTTTTTATCTTCAGAGTGTTTGAGTTGATGAATTTGACTGATAGCTTCATTACAAACAACAAAGTTTACAAGTATTTTCAAGCTCATTTTCTGATCAAAGCTGTTTTCGGTAAAAGACACAAAAGGGACATTTACATAGGTCTTGTTCCCGTCAGAATAGATACTTTTATGATTTTTGCTTTTGTTTTAATCAATATGGTTGGTTGTTTTGCAAACATCTATTACGTATCAGACAGTGTTTGGTTTTATGGGAGAAAAGATCAGATCGAAAGAATGATTGGTGACAGAACTGCCTACATATCTGTTTTCACAATGAATCTAACGTTTTTGTTTGCTGGTAGAAACAATATTTTCTTGTGGTTGACAGGTTGGAATTTCCAATCTTTTTTGACCTACCACAAATGGGTTGCTAGAGTCACTGTTTGGAACGTTTTGGTTCATGCCCTTGCATATTTGATCATTTTGGTTGACGAAAATTATTTGGCGTCGTTTTCTATTGACGCATGGTACAGATGGGGGTGTGTTGCTGGGGTTGCTTGCTCTATCATGGTGATCCAAGGTTTTTATCCATTGAGAAAAGTTGCTTATGAATTGTTTTTGTATGTTCATATTGTAATGGCTATCATCTTTTTGATTGGTACATGGTATCATTTGCTCGTTTTTGAAATGCAGTACTACATGTATGGTACTTTTGCGGTTTGGGGTTTTGATAGACTAATGAGACTGATTTTCATTGCCATGTTTGGAGGTTTTAAGAAAAATCAAGTTAAAATCGTTGATGATCAATTTTTGGTTTTGACTATCAATAATTACAACAAAAAACTATTCAAACCACAACCTGGTAATTTTGTTTTTGTCCACTTTGGTTTGTGGAAGTGTTTTTGGGAATCTCATCCGTTCACCATTGTTTCTTCCAATAACGGCGAATTAAAAGTCATGGCATCCATCAAAAAAGGTTGTACTCAAAAAGTTAAAAACTACATTCTTGCCCAAAACCTAACGTCTTTCAACTTGCCAATTGCTATGGAAGGTCCATACGGAGTTACCAAAGATAGAATTGTTAGCCGTGACCAAAACATCTTTATGTATTCAACAAATACAGGTGCTGCTGGTCCATACTATTACTTGAAGAGTTTTATCGACAAAGATATCACTCACGGCAAAAACATCAAATTTTATTGGGGTGTTAAAAACTGGAGTTCTTTGGAAGTTTTCTCTGAAGAATTGAAAACTTTGTCTGGTTGTGCAGACATTGATGTCACTGTCTATGTCAGTCAATATTCTGAAGGTGCCCTTGTCGCTTCAACTTCTAGTGAAATTGATATTTCTCAGCAAGAGGAAAAAAATATCAACAAAGATACATCTACGGTATCCAACGCATCCACAGATTCATTTTCCTTAAATCATATCCAGAACGTGTATCCAAATGTACACTTTAAAGCAGGCAGACTACCAATTGCAGAAACCGTAACCAAAGATGTTGAAGAATCTCTTGACAACACCAACATTACTGTCATGACTTGTGGTCACCCTGATTTCTGTGACGAAGTTAGAGACTCTGTTTGCAACAACATCACCAAAAACAAAACAAAAAACATTCACTTAATTGATGAGCTGCAAGTGTGGTAGTTATTTTTGCATAGTTCCTGTTTATATTAAGGAAGCTAATTATTATTAATATGTACTTTGGGAAATATTTTATATTTATTTTTTACAGTAATCCAATTTCTTCTTTTTTTTTTTTTTAAATTCTTGAAGAGTAGGCCTACATTCAAAAAAAGCTATCATTATATAAAAATTCTGTGCTCTTTTGATTTTGGTTGTTAAACTAGTCCTTTTTTATTTTTAATTTTGAAATCAGCAGCACAGGGGCCTTTAAACATAAAACGATAAATCCAACAAAACTTACAATCCATTCAATATGATCAGAGGTAACAGACACCTCGTTTTTGAAAAGCTCAGCTAAAAGAAGGCTTTTGAATTAAAGAGGTTATGATGGTGCAAAGATACGAGAGCTCTTAGTGCATAAGTCCAATGTTCTTATCGGGATATGATATTCGGTGTAGCCCCACTTTCAATCTAGCCAAATTGGACCTTGTGTAACCTCAAAGGGTCGTTCAGCGCAGATAACTGAATAGTGCCATATTCAGGGTCTTGCTCATCATCGTCATCGTAATGGCTGTCCGGACTTTGCGGTCCTTACCAATCATCCTTTCCACTTCCCGGAAAAATGATGATCAGCATCGTACCATCTAAGCTTCGTTTGATGTATCTTTGTGCTTGATTTATGGGTGGTTTATAGTTTTACGATCAAGGGTCCGAGCAGCAGAGTCATCGAAAATGAGATGTTTCCAATTTAATTAAAAGTTGCACCCTGAAAATGATCAGTTCCCAGTGAACAATGGAGAGATGCATGGACTATAGGGTAAAAACAAAAAAAAAAAAAAAAAAAAGTAACTTGCGAAAATTGAAACAAAAAAAATATTAATCAAGAAACTTTACATCGAAATCTAGAAAAAAACAAAAGACTTAAAAGGCATTTCAAGCCCATCCCGTAATAAGCAATAAAATATAGCAGGCTTCTCTCAACGGAAGTGATCTGTAGAGCAAAAAAGAAACAATGAAATAACATGATGACCTTTTCGTTGCTAGCTGCATTTCTTCCCAATTGAGCGGGTACCGTGGAATACGATCAATCCGTACGGCTGTCCTCCCACTTTTGTCGCTGTACCTGGGCTCATCGATTTCTATGATAGATCTCGAAAAGACTTATGCAAGAACCCACTTTTGACCCATTGACATTTATGTTTGAAAAAGAAACATCAATAAATATTGGAATATTCTGCAATTGATAACAACGGCTTTTTGATAGTATCGTTGCTTACCAACATGGAGCCCATGACATCTTAGAAAAGCGCAAGAAGATTGCAGAAAACACTGCAGTTTACGTGCTGTTTGTGTAAAGCACGTTTTATGAATTGCTCAAGTGTTCCACTCCATGATCCATTTGCAGGACCAAAAGTTGAAGCCTCGTAGGTGCAAATATTCTTCTCATGCAAAGCTGGCAATCAATGACCTTTTTTTATCAAATGAATTTGAAACATGGGTTTTTAGCTCATCTTGAAATTTGTATATAAACAGAAGTGAGATATAAGCAAACTATAATGCTTCACTGATACCCAATAATAGTTGACAAAAAAAATAAAATACAATCATAAGACCAACAAAAAGAAAAAAAACCATGAGGCTAAACCGTTTCTTAAGCCACATTGCTATTCTGATCTCTATTTGTCATCTTTCGTTTGCTCAACTTGCTTCAGCATGGTGGAAGGCAAACCAATTGTCAGTTGGACGTGCTTGCAAAACTGCAGTCACCAATGCTGCAATTTACTGTAAAGGAGATAACACCGTTGAATATGATTGTCAGTGTGCAGATGTTGTTGCTATGGGTGCCTATGCATTTTGCGGTTACACTGAAACTGAGGGTCACCCAGCATCTAGAAAACGTTTTGAAGACTATTTTATTTCCTTTTGCCCAAACTACACTCACCAAATGATTGCAGACTCTTATGCAAACGTTACCAATTATATCAAAAACAGTACTGAAATCTCCGGGTTCAACCGGACCATTCCGAGTAGAGTTCCGGTTTTGTATTCCAAAGCTAGATACACGATCGTTTACAAGTCTGTTTATCAGAGATTTTTGAACAATGACTACGGTATTATTTTTGGTTCTGCTTTGGTTGGATATTGGGCTGCAATTTTTGCCGTGTTTGCCATTTACAGATGCCTTGAAATGATGAATCTGTCAGATAAACTAGTAAACAACAACAGGGTGTTTAGGTTTTTCCAAGCAAACATTTTTTTGAAACCTGTTTTTGGCAAAAAACACAAGAGCGACTACATTTTTGGATGTGTCCCTGTAACGGCAGACGCTATTATCATCATTGGGTTCATCATTTTAGATGTTGTTGCATGTTTTGTCAACATTCACTTTTTACCAAACAGCACTATTTGGCCAGTGAAAGCGACCCAAATTGGAAGATTGATTGGGGACAGAAGCGGTTACATTGCGGTTTTCACCACGAATTTGACTTGGTTGTTTGCTGGTAGAAATAACTTTATTCTATGGTGCACCGGTTGGAATTTCCAATCATTCTTAACTTATCACAAATGGGTTGCAAGAATGACAGTTTTCAATGTGTTGGTTCACTCAATTGCTTACTTGATCAATGGTAAATCAATGGGTTTGGTAGCAATTAGAGAGGCTCAAGACTGGTACAGATGGGGTTGTGTTGCCACAGTTGCTGGTTCGGTTATGCTCCTACAAAGTATGTATCCGCTAAGAAAGCACGCTTATGAAGTTTTCCTATACTTTCACATTGTATTGGCAGTATTTTTCTTGGTCGGTACATGGATTCATTTGGTTTGGTACGAATTTCAATATTATGTGTATGCCTCTGTTGGCCTTTGGTGTTTTGACAGATTATTAAGAGTTGTCAGAATTGCAGCTTTTGGTGGTTTCAGAAAAAACAATGTGAAGATTGTTAATAATGAATTTTTAATTTTGAGTATCAAAAATTACAACAAAAAATTCTTCAAACCACAGCCTGGAAATTTCGTTTTCATTTACTTTGGCCTGAAAAATTGTTTTTGGCAATCTCACGCTTTCACGATTCTTTCTGCTAGTGAAGAAGAGCTGAAAGTCATTGCTACAGTCAAGAAAGGTTGCACCAAAACTGTTTTCAGTCATATGGTTGCTGCCAAAAAAATCACTATGGATATGCCAATTGCTTTTGAAGGTCCTTATGGCTCAACAAGAGAAAAAATCATCAATCATGATCAAAACATTTTAATGTACTCAACCAACACCGGTGTTGCTGGTCCATACAACTACTTGAAAACTTTTGCCAAAAAGGGTGCTCTTTTGAACAAGAACGTGAAATTTTACTGGACCGTCAGACACTGGACCACATTGGAACTGTTAGCAGAAGAGCTACAGTTTCTGTCTGAACAAAACAACATCGAGGTGATTGTCCATGTTACCCAATACGATGATGCCCCTCCATCCAGTTGCGAACAAAGCCTGTCAGATGAAGGAAAACAAACTTCTGCTGTTGAAAAAGTTACGTCTTGTCAGTCGTCTAGTTTCTCCGCAGACAGTATCCAAAAATTATACCCAAACATCAAATTTAGACCAGGAAGACTTCCAGTTAAGGATACGGTGACCAGAGATATCTCTGAATGTTTGGACAACACCAATATCACAATCATGTTATGTGGTCATCCTTCTTTTTGCGATGAGCTTAGAAGCATTGCGATAGAAAATATCAAGAAGGAAAAAACTAAAAACATTCACTTGATTGACGATTTGCAAGTTTGGTAAAAACTGACTTATATTTAACTACCTCCAACTATTGTATACTAAAAATTATCAACTACTCTATTTAAGAAAAGCAAACTCACCATTATGAACTACGTGAAGTAGAAATAAAACAACCTAATAACTATAAAATAAACTGTATTTTTTCAAAGCAAATCGTCATCTTCTTGGGAAATCAACGAATCCTTAATTTTCAACAAAATGGTTGTTTTCCAATTATCAAGTTTGGAAAATCTATCAAAGTCAAAAACGGCAGCACTTAATTTTTCAGCGTCTTGTTCGTTGTAACAATCAATCAAAGTTGACAACAGCTGGTATTCCCTACAATTAGGATCGTCTGTATTTCTTTGAGCATCTTGTAGAGTTTTTTTCGCAGCAACAGCGTCAGTTGCTGCCAAATGGCACAAACCTATTTTCAAATAATACTCTTTTAGTGACCAAGCACTCAATCTGTTGCCCAACGAGTTTTCCACAACTTTGTTGTAAATTTGCACAGCTTCAAAAAACTGGTTGTCCAAAGCTTTCAAATCTGCACATTTTAAATAACTCTTGTTGCTCAATGAGGTGGCGCTATCTTGTCCGTACCACTCCCCGGCAGCCTCATATGCAGCAATCGCCTTTGGAAAGTCATTCAAAGACGTTTCGTACAGTTCACCTAAATCAAATTGATAGTTTGCAGCTCTTCTGAATTGACCAGTCTTGGCAGTGAAAATTGAAATGGCCTTATCAAGGGACTCAGCGGCTTTGGATGGTTCAAAGGATTTCAACATCTTGAAGGCTTCCACAAAAGTGTTCCCGGCTTCGTTGTCGTTTCCTGCTTTCAGTTGGCATTCAGCAGCTTTCATAAAGCACTCACCAGCAGAGCCCACCTGTTTCGAAACTCTGTATGAGTTGGCAGCCTGCACATACAAATCTGCAGCTTCTTCGAATTTGTCTGCATCATTACTCATGAATTTGAAAAATCCAGTTGTTGGTTGAGCCTTTTTTTCGGCTTGCTTGATAAGTTCTAAAGGATCTGACATCGTGTTTGTTTAGCTTGTTTTTCAAACTTTTGCGTTGGCTTCTTCGGATCTTTTTCAATTTTGAAAAAAGGCTCAAATCAAAACTATCGTTTGGAAAGGAAATAAAGATATACCCAATACAACTATTCTTGCTTAGATCAAGATATTCTCAAGAACGTCCACGTTGATAATGGTTTTCCAAGTATTCCTTATTTTTTGCTTGATGTGCAAAACACCTTTGAGCAAGTAAAAAAGACAAAAAACGGCAAAAAAAAAACAAAAAAAACACAACAAAAACACGTTAGCACGTTAGCACGTGACGTGTGGTTGACTAAATGGCAAGAAACTCGCGGACTGGCAACAATAACTGGACATCATTGACAAAGTACAAAGTTTTGAGTAACCGGTTGGGAGCACTTGCATGAAAAATCTATAAATTTACTTAGGACAACTCCCCGTCTATACAATTAGTTCTCAATTTTTTCATAAAACAAAACATAAGCATCCTTACTTGATATGCTACTAAACCCATTATCAAAATCTCCATGAGTTTGATCAAGCTTGACTGTTTCGTCATCAAAATAGTACCATTTTTGCGAGTTGTGATGAATGGAATGTTGCAAACTCTTATTTACCAAGGCAGTGTAATGACCTGAGGTCAAATCACCAAAGTGATTGACCAAACCATAAAGCCTGTACTTGAGAACCGTGTCGTTTTTCAAAACAATGTTTAGGATCAACGGATACGTAATCATTGTATTGTTTTTCTTGGTCAGGTCGTAATAAAAGCGCGACAAGTGTATTGTCAAAACATGGGGTAAAGAAATAAAATTCATACTCTTCAACGTTGCTTTCTTTTTTTGCTTTTTCTTGTCTTTCTGTTTATTGCTGACCATGCCATCGTGGTCATCAGACTGCGTGTTATTGTGACCTTCTGATTCAGAATTGACATCAGCCGCTGAAGAAGATTTGTGATGTTTAGAGGTTCTAAAAAACTTTGATCTCAAAAGTTTCCGACGACTGCTGTGACCACTGGAGAGTTCCTTACTTGTTGAAGAATTCGCGGAAGAATTTGATTTTGCCAAACACTTGGGACAATCCCAAGCATTTTCATCTATCAACAACTCATCACTTGTAAACAAATTAATACAGTCTTCGAGTCTAATGATTTTCTCTTTTTTTTTGCTTGTAGCGTGTAAATGTAATCTAGATACTTTTTCTGCAGCAGGAATTGCCAATGATAAAACGTAAAAAGTCGAGTAATTAAATTTCGAAAAGCCACAATTTTGACATTCCAAACAATTCTCGATCTGCCCTTGAAAAATTTCATCAATAGGAGAAAGCCCGTTCATTTCATAATTTTTTTCAAACCAGCTATCGTATTCTTTCTGATCTACATGGAGATATTTGTCATTATGTAGGAGCAGATGTGGTAAGTCTCTGTACACAGCTTCCTTGTTAGAAAGCTCTCCGTGTAGTTGATCCAGTACAAATAGCAAAAATTCTTGAGCATCTTGCTGAGAAGATGGAATATTTAAATCTGGTCTCAATAAATTGCAACTCTTCAAAAATCCGCTAGGCATGACGGAGCAACCACCATTCATGTACATTTTTCTAAACAAAGCGTAAAAGGATGTGGACAGTTGATATCTTTGTTGGTAATCAGTGGAGAAATACTCCTTGTACTTGGCGCTCAAAAAAAGGTTTCTGAATAATCGAGCTTCGAATAAGCATTGCAATATAGTGTTGATATAGCATGTGTTGCGTATGTTTTTCAAGCCCACTATACTCAATGATATAAACTCATCTGGATTGTCTTCAACGGTAGGGAGATGGAAATTGAAAATCTTATTTGGGCTTACTTTTAGTTGGTATTGGTAGTCTTTTTCCAGCACCCCTTCTGGTGAGTAACTATTTTTGGTTCTCGTTTCAATTTTTTGATAATTAGGTACTCGCTTGAAGTTAGGACTTGACGTAAATTCTGACATAGTATGCGATCTGCTCACATCTTTTCTAATTGTAGAAGGGTGAAAATTGCCAGAAGAAGCTTCAAAGGGCGTAGCTATTGGATGTGCCGGAATTGACATCCGAGGGCGTTCAGAAGGTAATGGAACGGGAGGCGGAGGCACGGAAGGTATCGCTGGCAGAGCTCGTGAAGATAGTAACGATGGAGGAGGGCACGATGGCAAAGGAGGAGGCTGATTGTTTTGCAATGGGGCGCTGTTTGATTTGGACGATATAGTGGAAGATGAAGTCGTCTGATCGTTGAGTTGAATGGAGCGGCTAGGCTTGTAAACATACTTAGAGTAGTCTATCTGTGGATTCAGCTTAGCTTTATCATGTAAAAACTTTTTCCATTGCTCGTAGCCACCGATTAAGGATGTTGGGTTTGGTGAGGACGTGGAATATAACACTTGGAACAATTTCAGCTGATAATCAAAACCAACGTTCAAAAAAGTCTTCATATCAGTGTAATATATGACATGCTTAAAATGACCCCTGCGTTTAAATAGTGTTAATGCTCGACTGTCTAAGTTTCTGTTTAATGCCTCTTTGAGTTCCCTCTCGTCTGCCGAGGGTGTTTCAAAATCTGCATATGAGCTGAACATAAAAGGATCAATATTTATTATGTTTTCGGCCAAAATGTGGCTTGATGCAAATCTTTTCTCAAATCTCAAATCAATTAAAAGTGTTTCTGTAGGGAAATTTGCAATTAATTCTAGTAATTTGTCAGGGGTAATTGTAGCAGTGTTTTTTATTTTCATCAATTGAATAAGCAAATCATCTTGGACCTCGTCATATCCATCGTCCTTGTCTTCTTCTGTCCACAAATATGCCGAATGATACGTGTCTTTGTCAACATTTTTATGGTGATAGCTTTCAGGAAGGGGTAAAGTGGCTCCATTTGTACTTTGAGAAAAAAACTGCTGGAGCTTGTCATTGGAAGATATTTGAGGGGCCTTCCACGTAATTGTCTTGGCATCCTCATCATCATATTCTTCATAGTGATGCTTGGAAATTGGCTCAAAATAATGACTTGGGTGCAAAGGTCTGCCTTTGTCTGCTAAACTCAAGCGGCTCAATTCGTTTAATCCCAAATAATCCTTTGATTGAGAACGCATCATATGCAACTCTTTCGCATCAATTCCGTCAATAATGGTTTGGTCCAATGTATCAGTTCCTGCAAAAGTTGCCGACCTTTGCCTTTTGGATACTGAAAAAGCTCTTGACCTGTGTATTCTAGATTTTTGACGCTGTAATAGATCGTCTGCTGTGATGTGATCTTCAATATAGTTGCGCACCATCTTTGCAACATTGGTCATGTTCAGTTCATCCTGGTATAGTTTTTTAAGCTCTGTATATATTGAAAATGATTTATTTCTTGTTTGAAACTGAATGGAGTTTGGAATGATCAGATATATGTAGAAACATCCAATAATGAACATAACCAAACCTTTCAAATTTTCCTGTAATTGGCCGTCTTCATGAGCAAAATTTGCAAGCTGTTTTGCTGGTTCATCGTGGATATTGGTCTTTTCGAGCCATTCGCGGTACTGCTCAAAGTAGTATTGTGCGTCTTCCAAAAGATTAATCAACTTCTCAAGTTTTTCCTTTGGGTATTGTTCTTTTAATTCCGATTTTGTAAATGCATAATCTACCAAAGCCTCGAGTTCTGGCGAGTACTCAGGTGTGTACATCACTCGGTATAACTTAAGTAAAAAAAGATTTGCGTGAGCCTTTTCAGTGAAATCAAGTTGAAACGATGTACACTGGAATATACCACACTTCTTTTGCTTTGCAAACTTGCGTTATTTAAATGGTTTTGTTGTTGTTCTTGTTTTCAGGTCCAAAGATCAGCTGTGTGCTAGATCGTAAATCTCGAATTTTGTCAAATAGTTTGGTACCTAAATTTGCGATAAGGGTCGTAATTCTCACCTACTTGTTGCCGATCAAACACAACAAGTTGAAAAAAAAAAGAACAAAACAAACACTTGTGCAAGTTTAATATAAGGAAAATGATTATCGTACATGACGGCCATTACGTTAAGCCTAATCTTAAGATCCACCCCAAAGACACTATTGCACGGTCTTATTTGTTGAGAATTTCAAACTGAAACCTTTGCCAAAGCGTTATATTTTTAGTAGCAGTGATCACGCGACCTTTGAAGAGAAGAAATCAAAAGATATCGGACATTTTTTTGTCCCAATTCCCGAAATCCCGAGGCAGTGAAAGCTAACCAATGATCGGCTCAGCATGGAAAACCGTTGTCCGAAAAGGGGTTTGCAGCACTTTTCTTTTTTCTTTTTTTTTTTTTTTTTTTTTTTTTTTTTTTTTTTTCTTTGTTCTGCTCGGATTTTTATTGTTGATTTCTACAGGTGCATCATCTGCATTCTTAGTCATGCTGATAACTGAAACGCTTAGCAGACGTTGGTTGGTGTTCACCACAAGAACATATAGCAAAGCATGAACCTATACCTTGCACAACTGACTCTTCAATAGGAAAACAGAACAATCATTGTCAAACAAGTTCATGAACAACGAGCAATACTGAAAAAACACAACAAGCAAGAAAGACTTGAGATTTGCCTTTATTGCACAGATATAGCTACACTTTAAGAGAAAACTAAAAATTGTGTTGGTCCTTTTCTATTCACTGCATCAGGGTACAATTTGCGGACAACACAAAAACGAATAAAAAGTCAGTGTTTGAAAAATGCGCTCAGAAAGCTCGATAAATGGAGCCGTTTCAGACCACTCGGACTCGAAAATAGCCGCTCACAAATCAAAACACAAAAAGGAAAAGAAAAAATACAAAACTTTGAATGCTTTGGCTATAACGGCAAAATTGGGGATCACAACACATAGCCCAAAACAAAGAATACCTTGGACGGAAGAAGAAGATGCCAAAATCAGCGCATATGTGCAGGCTTTTTTATACAATATCGGACACAAAAACGGGATTGAGGATTTACAAATAGAAAGTGCAAAACTCTTGCAGAACCTGGATTGGGATGATCTAGCTGCAAAAAATTTCTATGAAGACTCTTTGAATGTAAATGGAAGTGATTCGACCGGCATTAGAAAAAAAAGAAAAGGGAATGACATCAAAAAAAGGTGGTACAGTTATTTGGACCCTACCCTGAGAAGAGGAAGATGGACTCCTGAGGAAGACGAGCTACTTTTGAAAGCATATGCCAAGCACGGTCAACACTGGGCTTTGATTGCGAAAGACGTTCCCAGAAGGAATCTTGACCAATGTTCAAAAAGATATCATGAAGCACTAGACCCAAACAAATCCCAAGGTCGACTTCGCGCATGGTCCGAGGAAGAGGACTTGCAGCTTATATCCAGAATCCAAGAATATGGAACAAAATGGAAATCTATTTCAATGGGCATGGAGGGAAGACCTAGTTTAACATGTCGGAACAGATGGAGGAAAATATTAACAAGCGTTGTGAGGAAAAAGGCTTCGGAAACTATCACAAAAGCTGTTCAAGATGCTGGTAACATCAATGACTTGTCAAAACTGTCAACAATGACCGATGACAGTGCCACACCTAATTCAGATCAATTAAAAGAAAGCAGTCAAATAAATTTTCGTAACGATGCAGAAAGTGATTACCATTCAACAAGTGAGCGAGCTGCTCACTTTCATCAAAAAAATATGAACACAACCTCACAGAGGACAGCTTTGTCCCCTAATTTTTCAGCACCCAACACCGAACGAAGTTCCATGCTTCCTCCAATGCCTAATCTGAATAACTTTGCTCATGCGGGCCAGAAACCGTTTCAAGGTACTAAATTTCCAACTTCTCCCTTAACACTGGGGTCACCATCCACATTACCGCTATTGGACGTGCTGAATGGGGCAAAAAACCCACATGCAGGATTGGCAAATCTAGATAAATCACAGGTCATGCTTCTGGACAAATCTCCAAGCCCAGATATTTCGATGGATTTTCACCACTCACTAACGAGAAGCACCAGCAACATACGGTCGACAGCAAGCGCAATACCCAACGCCCAACCCAACCAAAACTCTTTGAATAGCTTTCACGAGTTTTCACCACACCTTCTGCATCATAAATCACATTCAGGAACCCCAGCTGTAGACGACCAGACTGATTTTATGAACCATGTTTCTTTGCTTGGGGAAAAGAATGGACACCAAAATACTAGAAACGCGTTTTCTAATGCGCCCAGCAACGTTTACTCTCCAGCCATTAGTTTTTCCGATGAAAGACATTTTTCTCATGACAATTTGAAGACAGATGAACATAGCGGGACAAGTTTGCAAGCACAAGTGGTTCAAAACCACAGAGACAGTTCCGAAACAAGAAATTTACCTGAGCTTAACAACAAGAGAGAATACGAACACCAGCATGGAGATCATCATGACGCACACACAGTTGACTATGACAACAACTTTTTTGCAGTTAATGCAAATGGCAAAAAACTTGACACAGCAAATTACGAAAACCTATCTCCTCCAACCAATCTTGCTGACGGGAATGTGCATTCTTTCCCAAAACCACATTATCAAAGTACAATCGATCTTCCTTCTCAAACAAAACCTCAAACGCATCCGGTCCTTTCACCAACATCAAGTCTACCTGCCCAATCTATCAAACATACCGAATGGAAGTTTTCATTGAAAAACAAGGGCTATACTTTGTCTAGTGGGGTGATCTCATCAACTGAGTTAGTAGAGCAATTGATTGAACAGGCCAAAAAGAATGGTTTGAAAATATCGATTCATCAGCACATTCACAATCACTACAATCCAGGAAACAACACGTCTGAGTTTTTGTTAAACCAAAACAAGCACGGTCACAACAAGTCTCATTTTTCAAATGCAACCTCGAGCGACGGGTCTTTGAACTCTCCAAACCATATGCGGTTTTCAAACGCTACACAGAGTAGTTCCAATAGTAACAAATCTTCAGGTATGAAAAACAACATTGGTGAAACTGGGTTGAGCAATGATCTTTTTCAAAATACAAGCACTCATCCTATGAACCAACAACCCTCTACAACATCACCAAACAGCAGCGCTATGACGACTCCCAAGGTGATTCAGGATCTTACGGAAATAGGTCATAATAGGTTCAAGCATTTTAAAACTTTAAACCCCACAGTTCGTCCCAAGTTGGGTTCATCAAGCTCGCAAAACGATTTTCAGAAAATTTTGCACCAGTCAACTGCAACAGGATCTTTGAGAAAACACAAAAAAATTAGGAGGAACCAAAATTTAAATGGCGCTGTTTCTTCAGGGGGGGAAGTAAGTAGTGCCGAATCAAGCAATGTGAGCACTCCGGGAAACAATCAGCTGGATCCGAACATACAGAAAAACTTTACAAAGAGAAGTGGCAATAAAGAAGGCTTCCACGACTCTATTCAATACAGTTCAAGGCGTTTTAACAATATTCAAAGCCCTTCACCAGCTTTGAACGAACATCAAAAAAACAGTCCACAAAGCTCTGAGCAACATCATTCTATACAAAATGGTGTAGCTTATGATCATATATCAAAAGATTCTAAGTTTTCAAATCGCATTTCTGCACCACCTATAGATACCGTTCCTCAGGAGTCTCAGCATTTCTCTCACTTTAGTGTCCATTCCGCGTCTCAGTCCGACCAGCAAAAAAATGATTTAAAAGAGGAGGAGTTTGATGACGATGACCAGTTCGACTTTTTTCAAAGTTTGAGAGCTTTGCAGCCACTGAGTGTTCCTAACACGGCAAACTTGGACATGATGTTTGGTTCCACGCGCATGATAGATACAAACCCAAGTTCAGTGGCAAACAATACAGGTACGGACAGAGTTCAATCTCATTTGGCAAACGCTCTCACAAGCATTCAGCGTGAGGAAATAAACCAACGCTCTTATCATAAATCTGCGGTTGGCCATCAAGAGCTTTACGAAAACTTGTACGAAGCACCAGAAGAATCTGATAGCGAACAGGGAAACGCATGGTTTTTCAACCCATCTTAGTGGACAGGCCAAGTACGCAGGCTGAGTTTTATTATTCTAAATATTTACATGTCTTTGTTACTACATATAGCTTTATGTTTAACATCACTCGAGAACTTTTAATACTCTGATAATAAAGTGTAAATTCAGCTACGCGTGCTACTCTCAATTCAACGTTTTGACAGTAGCTTTCTTTCAAAACAAGTTTTTGCAGAGCTAAATTCCTATGTTTCATTTACGAACAAAAGAGGATGACCCGCCTGCGGTTGCAGTAATATAGTCCAAAGTGGATTCACCAAAATTCAAATATTTTGTAACCAACTTCTGTGCTTGTTCGTCTTGCAGGAAAAAGTCTGGTTTCAACTGAAGACCTGACTGTCTTCTTACGCCTGCCAAAACGGTGGATACTAGCATTAAATCAAAGGAGTAGTGGATGAGTTTTCCTGTCAAAGTCATGTTTCTGTTATGGAGTGACAAAGGCTGGTTTTTTTTTTTGCGGTTTTGATGGACATCATATTGGGCACCTTCTTCTTTAAGAGCAAAGGGTCAGCGCAAAGGCTTTATCGGTTGCTCTCTCAGGGCGAGACACCTGTTGGCTGGGTTGGAGGAAGCATAGTCACATTTCGATTTTCTTCTCAGACCTAGTCGGGTAACGTTTTGCAAACAAAGCTCTTTGAGCGAAAATTTTCTTTTCTGGGTATTCTGCAAAAAAGATTTTGTGGGATATGTTGCTCAGAGATCATTTGATACCTCAGGTTGAAAGGTTTTTTTGAAAACAACAAGAAGAAACCCAGAAAGTACACAGCCCGCACCCATTTTCCCAAAAACTCAACTCATATCATGCTATCACATTTTGCCAGAAGAACCGTATACCAAACAGCTCGTTCAGCACCTGCCAGACTTGGCACAACAACTACTTTAAAAGCGCTTTCTTGTTTGTCTTATGTGAACAGGATTTCGAACGTTAGAAAAAATAGTGCTGTTGCAACAGATAAAACTGCTAAAAACGCTTCAATTCCTGCTGAGCATCCACCGATGACTGTGAATACCGAGTTGCCAGATCCTTTTAAGGGGAAAACCATTAGAAGGTTGCAGTTTTTGTCTTTTATAGTTGCCATCAGTGTTGCATTGGCTGTGGTTTTCAACTACGAAAAGACGAAATCACCTGTGGTGAGCAATACGTTGTACCAACTAAGAAGAAGCGATCGTATCAGAGATTTGATGGGGAGCAGCATAGACATGTACGGTTTGATGCCGTGGGTTTCTGGAGAGTTGAATCAGGTGCAGGGGAAAATCAACATCAAATTCTATGTCAAAGGAAGCAAAAACAAAAGAGGTATTGTGAGATTGGTTGCTGATAGAGAAAACAAACAGCATGAATTTTTGATACATGAGTGGTCACTAGAGTCTGAAGAAGACGGTGTTAAAATTGATCTTTTGGGAGAAGATTCTAATGCCAAAATCATGTAAGTTTTTTGTATTTCTTTTTTCTTTGAAAAAACAGCAAGATTAGATTTTCAAGATGAGGTCAAGGTATTTTTCATCTGGTATTTGAAAGGTGTTACAGTATAGTCCATGGTCTTTTTTTTTTTTTTTTTTCTTTTTCTTTTTATATACGCTCTTGTAATTAGTCAGTCATTGAATTTTTTATTCTTGAAATAACAAGAAAATCTGTGTATTTGCACAAACAAATTGAACCATTACAGTGCTTCTTGACTTTCTTCTAAAACATAGTTTGGGTCATCAGTGATAAATGGAGTTTTTTGCTTTTTGCGGTATGGAGAGTTTGTATTTGTATTTGTATTTGTGTTTGTGTTTGTGTTTGTGGAAGGTCCAGTGTACGTGTTGCTGTTTGCCATAGCTGATGCTGTTTGTTCATCTGCTGCAACTCCGGGCATTCTTGGATAACTGCCTCCGTAATTTTTGGTGCTCAAGTTTCTCATCAACAATTGTTCGTCTGAAGGTTCTTTGTGTAGCGTTTCCCTTACGGTTGTTATGGTGTTTTTTTCTTGATTATTGAGACTACTGGCATCAAGACCTACCAAGTCATTCCCGCTTTTACTACTGCCATGTCCATTTTTGTTTTTCAGACCCAAACTAGCAAACCCATGGGTCAGATGTTTTTCAAACCCACTTTTTGGGGGTTTGGAAGAGTGTCCTTTTTGTTCGTGATTAAGTTTTGAATGCTCCTTGGAAACATCTGTTTTACCGTTTCCTATCTGTGGGTCCGTGCTGAAAGGGACATATGAGTCGTATATGTCCTGTTCTATATCCCGAAACTGCTGTGACTCTTGCTGTTGTTGTTGTTGTTGTTGTTGTTGTTGTTGTTGTTGTTGCTGGTGTTGGAGCAACTGACTTTGGGAGCGTGCTTCTAGTTCTGTGCCTGCACTACTCGTAGCTCCACTATCAGTTAATATTGAAGATTCTGTGCCAAATTCAGTTGTAGAAGCATCTTGAGGCACTCTTTGTGGCATGGTTTTTTTATTGAGCACTTTTATCGAGTTATAAAGTTTCCTTTTGTATGCCGGTATGTATCTAGATCCGTGTTCCTGATCATTGGAAACATTTGGTTTGTTGTTTTCGGTTTCTGCAAGATTAGGCAAGGATCCTGATTCTGTTGATGTGTAAACCACATTTCCATCCTTTTTCTCTGTTTTACGTTTTTTCTTTAAATTCATATCTTCCATTTCAGAATAATTTTCAATATTTTTAGAGTTGTAAATTGTTCCTTGCCCATTTTGGTGTGCTTGTTTATAGGAATCATCGTATATGTCTTGTAAATCTAAATCTCTTTCATCAAATTTATCAATAACGTCGTGATCCATTTCTATTTCCTTTTCAATTCTTTTTTGCATTCTATACCACATCACTGCTGCCAGCAGAACTCCAACACCAATGGGGATCCCAATTGCACATCCAACAGCCACACTGGTCGAGTCGCTAACCATTGATTTTTGCTTTTTTTATGTTTCTTTGGGGAAGAAAGAAAGAAAGAAAGAAGGTTTTTCTATAGTTTATATCTTGTTTCTCTAAACACAGGATATGTTTTCGCGGTCACTTCTTCACAGTTGGTTATTTTTTTTTTTTTTTTTTTTTTCCCCCTCTCCAAACAGAGTTCACTATTGTATCTCGGTCCGGTTCGAGTTTTGGTAACTTGCCAAGATTGTTTTTATCACCAATAATCAAAAGCAGTGTTGCATGAACCAACTTTGAGCGTTCTTCTATGTTTTGTTTTTATTTTTTTTCAAGTATTTTCAGAATGAACCTTATTTTGATCTCTGTATATTTTATGTTATTTAATCGATATAAAACATGCGCTAAAAATAGATATCATTTAAGACTCTTGTGTTAAGTTTTAAAGAAAGATTGTGTAAACGCTTTGAGCAATAGCAGGGAATAGTCCAGAAATACAAGAACACAAGCTACTACTGAAAAATTATCATTCTGCTCAACCGACTAGTTAAACCTTCACCACACGTTCACCTACATGTGGGAATCATGAAACAAAAATGGAGCCGCATTTGAAACAAGAACATCGGGGTATGAAAGTAAAACCCTTTCGGAAAAGTAATTAAACCACATGCCTTCGAAAAACATGTGGTATATACTAGTGACATTAACTTGAGCCAAGTAAGAGATTTAATATATAAAAAAGTATTCCTGACAATAATTGAAAGAACTTTTCTCTCGACTCTGTATTGTTTAAAAAACTATTTCATTTTGTTCGATCACAAATTTTAACAAAATTCTTATTATAATAAGGAAAACTGTAATAGAAAAAAATAATGCTGGGTTTAAAAGCTAAGAAAGACAAAAACCGAACCAACAAGAGCAAATTAGTATGGAGATAAAAATATCATCTCATTTTTTTGTGACAATCGCAAAAAAAAAAAAAAAAAAAAAAAAAAAAAAAAAAATTTGCGCGAAAAAAAAAATGAGTTCAGGAACAATCCGAGAGTGTGTGAACCTGGGACCTGGGACCTGGGACCT
>ERZ794936.429-NODE-429-length-20520-cov-33.592328_pt1 | contig 20520 bp, 8 predicted proteins | sample MGYA00511083_ERZ794936 | MGnify/ENA primary metagenome ERZ794936 (study PRJEB30137, sample SAMN04331409) | food metagenome | isolation source: Y2 must sample point D1 replicate A | place: Australia: South Australia | collected 2014 ... | reverse complement strand
AAAAAAAAAAAAAAAAAAAAAAAAAAAAAAAAAAAAAAAAACGGAAACACACTGACTCTTTTTTGTACTTTCTCTCAAAATTGCATCGGGTTATCAAGGCATTGAATAAGTTGTAACTGTTGCTTTACCGAACTCTGGGATCCATAACTTCAATATTATAAATAAAAAACATGAACAAGAATTAAAAGACAACAAACATTTCTTACGCCGCAAACTGATACCTCGCTTATTTCAATAAATCCAGTTAGACTACAAGTAGAACCTACAAATATTCTTAGAAAAAAAATAAAAAACAAAAAAAAAAAAACATTGCAAAAAACCTAGCAAGAAAAGAGTTTTAATAAAAGCGATACAAAAAGCATGGACTTTAAGTTATTTGAAGATTCTCCTACGCATACCTTTGGTAGCATTTCAGCCGACTCACCTCATAATCAGAAAAACGACGAGCCTACCGGAAGCGAACTGCAAATACCAATAGACGACATATTTCGTTCATCAAAAAATGAGCAACAGGATAAGGACTCATCAAAACCCACTACACTGGGAAGCAGTAGAAACTTGGTTTCTAATGCCGCTATGGATTTCCAGCATTTACTAGAAGACGATTTTTTCTCGCGTTCGCTCAGTGCATCAACAAACGCAAGTATGTCTCCTCGATTAAGCTCAGAAACAAACCCAATGGCTTTAAACAATACTTCTGCAATGAGAAGTGTGCAATATCAGCAGCGTATGAAACAAAACACTCCAATTTCTAATAACAACAGTTACTCCGGAAACGATTTGAACTTTGATAGTTTTTTGAAAAACAAAAAGATTAACTCATATAACGCCGCTGATTTTACTCAAAACAACTCACCGCAACAACTCGAGCATACTCCGCAACACGCAACTTCCAATTTGCCTTCCACTAACACAAACTTTAACATTGACAACGATTTTTTGGAAACACTGGCAATCTTTGACAATCAAAATAACGTGGACTCAAAGAAAATGAATGAAACTGCTGTTTCACCTTTGAAAACTTTACCTCAAACCCATCCCGAACAGATAGATACGTTTTGGTACAAAGACAGATTTGAAAATTTGGCTCAACCTGCTACAAACGTTAACTCAAACGGTCAAACCATGTTTAGCCCGCAGTATTTGAACAGTGTTGCTAAAAATGACCTTGATACTGCTTCGCAGATATCTTCCAGTATATACTCCTCCAACTCATTTGCTACACCGAGCATTATATCTGCGGGGGCTGGTCCCTTGAAAAACAGTAGTTTTGGAACGGGTTTTGGAAGACCTAGAAGAATGAGTATAGGTGAAGAGAGCGGATATAGTGGGACGTCTTCGAGATTGCTTGATTCAAAGTCTATAAGTGGGAAGAGTGTCAAATCCAGGGCAAGCAGAGACGATGATAGACTGCACAGGAAAAGGTCATGTCACAACGAAGTGGAAAGGAGAAGAAGAGATTTAATCAAGTACAAAATTAATGAGTTGAACGATCTTGTTCCACCAACACTTTTTAATAGATACATGAAAAATGCCACAACAAAACCGAAAAAAAGAATAGTATTGTGTGGCTCAATAGATTATTTGAAAGTATTAATGAACATTATAGCAATGCAAAAAGCCAACAAGAAGTTGCTCTTGACTAAAATCAAAGAGTATGAACACCTTCTAGATTATGCACCAGATTTGAAAAGCAATGCCCCAGTTGTGAGCGGTTTTGAAAACCGTTTGCCTGACAACAACACGACTCACTCTGTCACAAAAACAACTTCTTCGATTGTGAAAGCAAGAACACCAACAACTTCTACACCTGAATATCAACAGCTCAACACATACGCGCCTGAATCGTTGGACTTTATCAAATCCGAAAAAGATCTTAACAAACTTCTTATGCTTTCTGAAAAGCAAGAACAGCGGCAGCAGCAGCAGCAGCAGCAAAAACAAGAAAGGTCCATCGGTTCAAATCCGCATGTTGAAGCTCCTAAAGAAATTTCTCCTCCACAAAGCACTCAGCAGCAAAATGCTGAACAACATGCTTTAACTGAGAATGATTTGGACCAGCTGTTGATAAACGATGAACAGTTGAATGAATTTTTGAGAATGACTTCAGCTTGAAAAAATTTGTACTCTGTTTAAGAAACTAAATTGATTTCTTGATTTTTTCGATGACTCTGCGTACCCGCACACATTTTTGATTATTTTAATAATAATTTTTTCTTCTTGTGACTAATGAACAATACAATGCAGATATTGACTAAAAGAAAAGAAAAAAATAATGCAAGGGCGTAAACGCTAACAAATGTTTATCAGCTCATAAACAAGTCCTTACAATATGATCAACAACAACCTTGTTTGACAAAACAAAATGCAGCTCAAGATATGGATGAAGACGATAGTGTGAAATTGAGAGAAGAACTTGAGTACACAACTTTTTACCCAAACCTAAATGACACTTTATTACTCCATACTTATTTGAATCCAAGTCAACCCGTTGAACAAGAGGAAACCATTGATGGAACGACTGAAGTCAAGGGACACACACTTGTTCCAGTAAAGCAGTTGCTATACCAGAATACTCTTAAGGTAGAAGAATTGACCAACTTGCCTTCAGTAGACGTTCAGCCTTGGAACTTGGAAAGTTTTGCAGAGGCCGAAAAACAAAGCAACGATGAACTATCCTTTGACGAAATGGTGGCACGAGTTCAGCAAATTTACCCGAAATTAAGCAAGACCAACGTGAGTTTTGATTCGTCGTATGATTTGGATACGCAAGATTATTTCTACTTACAATATTTGCGGAATTTGGGGTTTCCCGTGTCTTTCAACTTGATGGAAATACTCATGACAGTGACAGAAATTGAATGGTACAACTTTGAAAAGTATATTCCTCAAAAAGTGTTGGATCTGTTCAATCAAGCGTTTCTTCCGCAATGGTTTATTGAAGAGTACGGGACGGATGATGGCAGACTTGCCACAGAAGACGTTTATAATGAACAGCGATGCGCAATATGCAACTTCTCTGACAGTCATCCCGAAAACTCTATTGTTTTCTGTGATGGATGCAATATTGCTGTACACCAAGAGTGTTATGGGGTAGTTTTCATTCCCGAAGGATCATGGTACTGCAGGAAGTGCATGGTTACTGGAATGAACAACACCAGCATATCTTGCAAGTTTTGCCCCTCCACGAGCGGGGCATTCAAACAAACAAGCACGGGTGATTGGGCACATGTTTTGTGTGGGCTTTGGATTCCAGAATTGAGTTTTGCCAACATTACTTACATGGAACCGATCATAAACCAAGAGAATATTCCCAAAAGCCGTTGGAGGCTAACCTGTTTTATTTGCAATAAAAAAAACAACGGTTGTTGCATTCAGTGTGTTAACAAAAATTGCTTCACGGCGTACCACCCGACATGCGCCAAAAGATCTGGCCTTTTTTTAAACCTGAAAAGCCATTCGTCAATAAAAGAGGCTTCTACAGGTGTATTTAAAAAGGGTTCGTTTTTGGAAACTTATTGCCCCAAGCATCAACCTCATGGTTGGTATGATTGTACAATGGGCATTGCAAAAACAAGAAAGTATTACAGCAGAGAAACGGACGTGAAAAAGCAACTCGAACTTGCTAGAAAGCAAAACGTGCTTGAAAACCCAATTTTGAAACTGAAAACTTCTTCTGGTACACCAGTTGCACCACCGTATTTTGTTAACATTCTATCACAACTCACTTCATTATTCATTCTGAACAGGGACGATGAATACCACAAACTGCTTTCTTTTTTGCTTTGCAAATACTGGGCTATGAAGAAAAAATCTTATAGTGGAACATGTCTTCTAAAAAACTGGAAATTTCCCCATTATGTGACAAAAAGTTTTGATATAGAGGAACTTAACAAACAGTTAGATTTTATGGAAAATGTCTTGCTCCCAGATTTAAACGGCGTGGCAGATATATCTGAATTCATGGAACAGAGAGAGGTTTTGAAAACTGATATCAAGAAGCATAACAAAATTTTAAAAGATGCAGGGAGCGAGTTCAATCCTGTTTTTCAGCGCAAAAAGTACCTGCTTGAAAAACTGGAGTCTAATACCACATGGCAACAACTACTCAAAATCCAAAAGCTTTCAGAGTATTTTGATCGATTCCGCAACGACACAACCTTTACGGACTTGAGAATATTTCAACTCAAGTGCTCAAAAATATTCAAGGACAGTTTAAATGAAGATGCTTATGCTGGACTTTACAATAAGATTTTTAAATTTCGTAGAACTTGGCATTTATTAATTAGCCACGTTCTCGCCAAAAATGACTTTTGAACTGACATTGATTCTATGACTATACTGTTTGCTGGTTTTATCTGTGTATATATATATATATATATTAAAATTTTTATACTAAAAAAAAAAAAAAAATGTAATCTAATGAAAGTATGCAAATGGTAGTACAGCTTGATGGAAACCTGTTTTTCCTATCGTAATCGTCATTATCATCAAACGTCGCGCGTCGTTATTTTCTTACCGCTTTTTTCTTGTTTTTCAATCACTGCATACCTTCTAATCTCATTTCACCAAATACGAACTTCCCACAAAGTTTCAAATTTAAGTTCATACTGGACACAGAGCGTAAGATAAAGCAGAACAAGTCGAACAATAGAGCTTTGACAGTAGGAAGCTTTTGATTGTGCTGATTTTACATACACACGTCCAATGGCTATCATCAAGCAGGCTCTTGGGTGGGCCAACAACCCTGAGGATTATGTGTACTATTTATCCGTCAATCCAACAAAAGACGAGGTTGGGTTTTATAAAGTGATAAACGAATCGAGCGACGAGAATGACGATTCAATCATCAAACTTGACAATTTCAAAGACTTTCAGTCGATTTCGGCTTTGGATTACTCGGAATGCATTACCGGTATGGTTGGTGTTGGTGAAAAGAACGGGGTTGTCAAAGTTTTCAATGTGATGGAACAAAATCATTTTGGAAACAACATGTTTTTGAACCAAGTCGCAAACGGCACCGAAAACGATCAGCGCTCATTGACTAGCGAAGAAGAGGCGGTACAAAAAGATGAGGGAATCACCGCAAAACTATTGGTGAAACCAAAACACCAACGTTATGTCAACTGTTTAAGTTTCAGCTCCACCCGAAGTTTAGTGGCTATGGGATTAGAAAAAGAAAAACATGACCACTCTTTACAGATATGGGACGTAAACTACCAAAGCAACGCGAACGAATATGTCAACACTGCTTTTCAGTTCTTCCTCAATGAGTCAATCATTTCTTGTGAGTTTCTAAGTGATACTAATTTATTGGTAAGCTCCCCAAAAATGCTAAGGGAGGTGGATTTGAGGTTACCAAAGCCTGTTTTTCAACTACCAACATCTTTTGGTAATCAGCTCAAGGTGAACCCTTTCAATTCATACACATTTGCTACGTACAGTGAGAACGGCACCTCGTCAATCTGGGACAGAAGAAAGCTTAACAACAAAGCTCTAGATTATCAGGACTACACTCCTTCTTTGCAGTTTGATAAAGCTGCAACATTTTATAACAGCACTGCTTCTAATTCTGCATTCCCAGCAATCAATGAAAAACACAGTACTCCAAGCGGCAGTTCCTCCAAACCGTTCAACCACTTGTCATTTCGTTGGTCAACAGTTAGACCTGATGAGTTCTCCACATTGAACAATAGTTCCACTATCAAAAGATGGAGATTGGGACAAGTTCCAAGTGAGTCTGCAGAGCTAACATATGACTCCTTATTTGTCTCCACGGTAAACACGGTCAACTTACCCTTTGACAGGGTCGTGACCTTTGACTACATTCCTCGTAAGAACAACAAGACTAGTTTTCTTTGTATGAGACAATCTGGTACTGTGTATAGATGCTCGGTGTTGGACAGTACTTCGAAAATTGATTTTAGCCCTAGCAATAACTTGATAAGCGCTGACTACGATAAATTGGAAATGAATGAATTAGACGTCGAAACAAAACTTAGCCATTCAGCGGTTCGTGACTCGTTGTCAGCGGCTTTAGAACCTTTGTCATTGGAAGCTTTGGACAAGCCTAGTGGTGAATATCAAGACGAAATGTACCATTCGTCTCTAGAAACAAAATTTAGGGAGAAAAGGGATAGCACAAATACTCAAGACACAGAAGAGTCTTACGAAACAGAGCGTGGGTCGGAATACAACATGAAAATTGATTCACTAGCATTGCTTCAAAATGACATTAGTATGATAATGAGAAGAAGAGCCAATTTAGACTATGGAATGGAACCAATGAGTACTGTGGACATAATCGATAAGATGCAATACCTTCAAAACAGTGCATTTATTAGAAACACGTGGAGATGGCTTGCCATTGCAAAAGGATCCGTTGATGATGGTACCATGATATCAGAGAAATTGGATATAGGCTATGAAGGAATTTTGGGTATATGGAATGGGTTGGACGGACTTGCTAAACAAAACAGATGCAGAACAAACGAGGATTTGACGGAACAAGAGTTGATCAATGAAATGGGAATGATTATCAAAATGAAAAATAAAACTAGTCTTGAAGGCAATGGGTCAAACAGACATGTTTTTATGAAACATACTAAAAAATTGGTTCAGCGTAAGCTTTGTATGATCATTTCAGGATGGGATTTCTCTAACGAAGAAATGGAAGAAAAGTACGTGAATTTGATGCAGCGTGGACAATACGAAAAAGCTGCTGCTTGGGCAGTTTTTTTTGGAGATGTACCAAAAGCGGTACATATCTTGGGACAGAGCAAGAGAGAAAGATTAAAGTTGATAGCTACCGCTGTTGCTGGTTATTCTGCGTTCCAGGAAAATGAGACCAACAATGCGTGGAAAGAACAGTGCAGAAAAATGGCAACAGAATTAGATAACCCATATTTGAGAGCAATCTTTTCTTACATTTCAGAAAATGATTGGTGGGAAATTTTGTATGATACGTCAATCTCCTTGAGAGAAAGGCTTGGTGTTGCGTTGAGGTTTTTGAACGACAAGGATTTGTCAAAGTTTCTAGCAAGGGCTGCAAGAAATGTGATCTCTAGCGGGGAGTTGGAAGGTTTGATTTTGACGGGGGTCACTCCAAGTGGTGTTGATTTATTGGAATCATATGTTGCCAAAACAAGTGATGTTCAAACTGCTGCCTTAATTTCAATTTATGGCTCGCCAAGATATTTCAAAGATGAAAGAGTGGAAAATTGGATTGGGATTTACCGTGACTTATTGAATGCTTGGGAACTTTTCACCAAAAGATCAAAATTTGACGTTTTACGTACAAAACTATCCAGAAACAGTTCAGGAAGAGTTACAAACAAGACGGCGCCCCGCCAACTTTACATCCAATGCATAAAGTGTAAAAACAATATAAACAGCGTTGAGGGGGAATCTAAAAACATGATGAGAAAAAAAAGAAAACAGCAATATTCATACGCACACGGAGATTATTACTACGAAAACGAGAACGAAACGGCGCAGCAAAAATATTCGTGTCCTCATTGCGGGACCTCTTTTCCAAGATGTGCTATCTGTTTGTTGCCATTAGGTATTTCCAACCTTCCTATCATGATCCAAGGAGGACTACAAGACAAAGAAAATCACGAAGACACATTTTTTAACCCTACAGAAAGCTATGTGCCCGAAGAGAATCATGACTTGCAGAAGGAAAAAAAAAGACTTAAATTTAACGAATGGTTTAGTCTTTGCTTGACTTGCAATCACGGCATGCATGCAGGCCACGCTGAGGAGTGGTTCGAAAGGCACTATGTTTGTCCTGTTCCTGGTTGTTCTTGTCAATGTGTTTACTCATGAAGGAAAACAAAGCTAACGTTTTTGTAAAAATATGTACGTTTTTAAATATGTTGCCAAGTGTTAGTCAGAAGCATGGGTGGAATGGTTGTTGAAGATGAACACTGGAGTATGTACGAAATGCCTCAACATTTCATGATTCTCTCATTTTGCTTTTGCCATAAAAAGTTTCATAAATCTAAGTTAAGCTTCCTATTTTAGAGATTCCATAAACAAAGGCAGCGGAGTTACTGGGCCAAAGCAGGAAAAATAAAAAAAAAAAAAATTTGAAGTGAGGCTTCATACAAGTTTATCTGCAGCTGTCGACCGGATTAGGCAAAAAAAAAAAAAAAGAATAAAATATTTATAGACTTTTTTTTTTGTCCTGATTCCGTTTGCCCCGTTTCGATTATTGCTAACATTAACACATTTACAAGATCAATCAAAAAGATATAAAACTTTTTATGATCTGTAAGGAAACATCAAGAATTTTTTAGAAAATCGATATTAATTACCAAAGTGTTTTATGTAAAAACCATTTCACTGGAAAAGATATCTGTCTTGCTCAAAATAAGGATTAACAAAAATAAATAACGCAACACTGCATTAGCACATCACATAAGCGAAACAGGCCCTAACCGTGAGTGCCAATTATTCAAAAGAAACTTTCATTGCCGTTGTTTACTAGCTTTTTTTTTTTTTTTGCAACAGGTGAATCATAAAAAAATTTCAAGGATATTGACTTTTCATCAAACAACTCCAGCACACTTTTCATCAAACAACTCTAGCACACTTTTTCAACATAAAAGCATACCCCAAGCACAAAATGAATCATTCAGGACAGGCACAAGACCAAGACATTCGAAACAAGATCGAAAGAGAAAGAAAAATTATACAGGGTGCGACTCAGTTGAAGCAACGTACAGATAATGCTATGGTTATTCAAAAATGTAACACCAACATTAGAGAGGCTCAGCAAAACATTGAGTATTTGCAAGATAGTTTACAAAGGTTATCCATACAGCAACACAATGAGCTCACTACAGAAAACACGACTGCTTTGAATGGGAAGCCCGCTATGGGAAATCTGCGTTTGAGCACAATTTCACCACAAGAACAACGGTTTTCTAGATTGGATTTGGCAAAATATGATTGTCCTTCTTTGGCTCAAAGAATACAGGTCATGCTTCAACAATTAGCTTTTAAGTTGCAAGTTGAGAAGCAATACTACGCTGCGAACGAAAAAATGACCAAGTTGTATCAAATTGATGGAGATCAAAGGACAAGTTCCGCTGCAGAATTTGGTGTCAAAGAGTCCAAAAACAGAATTCAGCTATTGAACAAAGCGTTTAAAAAATACCAAGCTATCAATGTTGATGCTGACCAAACCAAAGGGTTTAGTGAAGACGCGAACCTGGATATGCCCGCTGATCCAAAATTCACGAGAAAGCAGCTGACAGGTACTTTGTACTTCAAGATTGCAGCAATTAGAGACGTGGACCATGTTGCTTCGCCTATTTTTAGCAGAAAGCCAGAGACTTTTATCACGGTCAAAATTGATGATACTGAAAGAGTTAGAACCAAACCTTCCAGAGTAGACAGATGGACTGATCACTATAATATTTTTATTGAAAAGGGTAATGAAATTGAGATTACCGTCTACGATAAAATCAACGAACAGATTACGCCGGTAGCAATAACGTGGATTCTTTTGTCTGATATCGCAGAGGATATAAGAAAGCAAAAAGCTGTCAAACAGGGTCAAAATGGATGGGTCATGGCACAAGACGTCATGAGATCTCCAACAACCAATCCATCTTCCACTGCCTCTGGCACAAGCTCAAACACACTGAGACCAACAACCAACATGGGCCAGCTGCATGCAACTGATTCGGCCAGAGCAGTGCAGTCGTCAGAAAGCATTGAGGATCCAACCAAAATAACAACTAATGCTTGGTTTGTTTTAGAGCCAGTTGGTCAGATCCTGCTAACCTTTGGATTTACGAAACAACAATCATCAAAAAGAAAATTCATTGGTGGTTTGAATCGTCACGGGGCCATCATCAAAAGACCAGACGAAGTCTATGAACAGCACGGTCACCATTTTGTCCAGAAATCATTTTACAATATTATGTGTTGCGCCTATTGTGGTGATTTTTTGAGGTACACGGGTTTCCAGTGCCAAGACTGTAAGTTTTTGTGTCACAAAAAGTGTTATCAACATGTTGTTACAAAGTGTATTGCCAAATCAAGCGCGGACTCCGTCAATGAAGATGCTCAGTTGAACCATCGCATTCCGCACAGATTTGAACCTGCAAGTAACAGAGGTACCAGGTGGTGCTGCCACTGTGGTTACATTTTGCCATGGGGAAGAAAAAATGTGCGCAAGTGTACAGAATGTGGCGTTATGTGCCATGCTCATTGTGCGCATTTGGTTCCGGACTTTTGCGGTATGTCGATGGAAACTGCCAACAAAATTCTGAACACCATCAAAACAACGAAAGTTTCTTCCGACAAGTTGTCTACAGTAGCTCCTTCTGGGCATGCGTCGCCTGGTAAGTTGCAATACAAACCTCAACCTGCAAACAAAAGATCTGATGCTCATATCGAAAGCTTATCCGCGCTGAACAACGTTCGTACGCCTTCTGTCAGAAGACCTCCTCCGGAAATGCTTGCACCTCAGTCTCATTTGTCTCAAGGTGTTAACAACGAAATTATAGACCAGGTTCCTAGCTCACTTCCAAATCCACCCCAGAACGCATACATTCAGCAATACGAAGAACAGCAACTGCAGAAAGTACAAGCCTTTGTTAACAGAGGCAGTCAATATGATATGTTTTCGCAAAATGCCATTGATGAGATGCCACAGGATACATCTTTGAATGAGCGCAATCAATTGATGGAAGACTACGAAAGCAATGATGCAGGAGAACCGGTTATGCCTGGAACCGATCTTATAGCGGATACCCAACACAACAAGGTTGAAAATCATCAATCTCGCTTGGATACATACAGAGCTGATCCTTATCATTTCGGCAGCAGTTCAACAATGTTTAATGTGGAACGTACAGACGAGTACGATACGTCAATGGTGAGTGAGGGACAGTTTGCTGAAGTTGAGGCAAACGTCACTCTGCCAGAGCCCGCTGATGATCAAAAGCACCATTCTTATGATTATATGGAAATGCAACATCTTTCGCAAGAAATTGCAAATGGTTCACCTTCCAATCCATTTCGTAAAGTGGTTTCTGCTGAGCAAAAAATTGTGTCTTCTGAACCGGCTCCTGATGTTTGGACTACTGACTCCGAACATGTTACTTCTAAAACAAAACAAGACTATGAAGTAAGACCTAGTGCAGAGAAAATCATAACTCAAAGCACATCGCCTAAAAAACATAAGAAGAAACAAGTCAAAAGAAAGAAGGTGTCTTTAGACGATTTTATTTTGTTGAAAGTGTTGGGTAAAGGTAATTTTGGGAAAGTTTTGTTAGCCAGATCAAAGCAAAATCAAAGACTTTGTGCCATAAAAGTTTTGAAAAAAGATCACATTATTAAAAATCATGATATAGAAAGTGCGAGAGCTGAAAAAAAAGTTTTCTTACTGGCAACCAAAGCAAAACATCCTTTCCTAACCAATTTATTCTGCTCTTTTCAAACGGAAAACAGAATATATTTTGCGATGGAGTTTATCGGTGGTGGGGACTTGATGTGGCACGTTCAAAACCAAAGACTTTCTGTGAGACGGGCCAAATTTTATGCTGCAGAAGTTTTGTTGGCTTTGAAATACTTTCATGATAATGGTGTCATATACAGGGACTTGAAGTTGGAAAACATTTTGTTGACGCCTGAAGGTCATATCAAAATTGCTGATTACGGTTTGTGCAAAGATGAAATGTGGTATGGGTGCAAAACGTCCACGTTTTGTGGGACTCCTGAATTTATGGCTCCTGAAATTTTGAAAGAACAGGAGTACACTAAAGCTGTTGATTGGTGGGCATTTGGGGTGTTGTTATACCAAATGTTGTTGTGTCAGTCTCCTTTTAGTGGTGATGACGAGGACGAAGTTTTTAATGCTATTTTGACGGATGAACCTTTATATCCAATTGATATGGCCGGAGACATTGTGCAAATTTTCCAAGGTTTACTAACCAAAGACCCTGAAAAGAGATTAGGAGCCGGGCCCAACGATGCATTGGAAGTGATGAGAGAGCCCTTCTTCAGAAACATCAATTTTGACGATATATTGAACCAGAGGGTTGAGCCTCCGTTTGTTCCTGATATCAAGGGGCCGGAAGACACTTCGTACTTTGAACAAGAGTTTACCTCTGCTCCTCCAACATTGACTCCACTTCCCTCAGTTTTGAACTCTAAAATGCAAGAACAGTTTAGAGGGTTCTCTTTTATGCCAGAAGAGTTGGACATATAGTTAGTTCCATGAATGTTAGGTGAACAGGCTAACATTGCATTCATATATATATTGAAGCATTTGTATCATGACTTTAACTATGGAGAAACTGGAGAGCGTGATGCACCACCTCTCAGGTGTTCATGTGTTTGGCACGTGATATTATATTTTTACTTTATTTTTTTTTACATTTTTGTTGATGTTCTTCGTTTTTTATACTCGCTCGTTTAAAAAGTCTTATCGTTCTTTTAACCTTTACTCTTTGATTTGAACAACGACGTTCATCAAGCAAACAGCGAAGAAACTAAAAGACCTTGTTAATCAACCAAATCCAGCGTTTACAAGCTTTGATTTTATACGCCTCAAGATGTTTAAATCTTTAAGATTGAAAAAAAAGAAGGACTCTGCTCCAAAAAGCTCAACTCCACCCCCACCGTCATCTAGCCCCAACACAACAACAAAATCCTCCTCAAAATTTTCTGGCAAGACTTCTAGTATTACGCCCAAGATATACCCTGGCTCCAGCAATTTGAGCAAAAGATTTGTGCTGCATGAGGTGAGTAGGTACGGAATCACAGGCCAAATCACGGCAATGGCGTTTGACCACACTCAAAGTCTTTTGGCTGTAGCAACCAGTTCCAACGAGATCCATGTTTACGGTCAGCAGCAAATTGAAGTGCAGTTTGTCTTGAGCAAACTGGATGCATATATGGTTCATTTATGTTTTGTTAAGGGTATATATCTAGTTTGTGTTGATGCGAAAGACACAGTTAGCGTTTTTTCGCTATACTCTAAAGAACTTTTAGCAACTTTTTTTGCACCGAACAAAATTACCTGCGTGGAATCAGACCCTACAATGGACTGGCTTCTTATTGGTTTGCAGAATGGAATAACCATGATTTACGATATAGATAGAGATGGTGTTTCGCCTGTGGAAATTCAAAATCTTCAAAAAGAACAATTTTTTAGTGGCCACGGTATTTCTCCAGTGGTTTCTATTCAGTGGAATCCCAGAAACATTGGTCAGATCTTGATTTCTTATGAAAGAGTCACCTTACTATACTCTTTTATAGAGAAGTCTTACAAACAGCACTTTGTTTACGAGTTACCTATTGGTGCGCCTGGTGGTGATGGGAAAGTAACTAGCACAGTAAGATACCCGAAAGTTGTGCAAAGCTTATTCCATCCAAACGGGCTCCATATTTTAACGGTGCATGAGGATAACTCTTTATGCTTTTGGGACTGCAATAGCGGGAAGCTTATTTTGGCGAGATCCTTGTACGAAACAGGAGTCAACATCCCAACTGGAATGACAACCCCGCAGCCAGCAAATTTGTCTGCTTCAATTGTTAGTGTTCATTGGATTTGTGCGGAGAATCCGGAATATACCCAACTTCTAATTGCCGGGGGTGATCTGGGCAGCGACAAACCCATCTCATTGACCTTGATTGATCTTGGTGGAACCCCCTTATACTCTGTGACCTCTTATGAAAAGATGGCAAAATTCTATTCTATAAGAAGCAATCAAAGAATTGTGCCCATGCCGCAGCACAGATCAGTTGCAAAAGTTTTGCCAGTGCCTAGAGCGTCTCCATTTTACAATGGATGTCATAATCCTGGTATCGTTTTGATTTTGCTGGACAACGGGGAGATTGAAACAATGTTATTTCCTAGTGGGAAAATAACTTACAAGGCGTCTTTGCTTCCACAGTCTTTGTCTTGGATGCGGCCGTCAGCTACCATCAGTAAAGGTGCAAGTGTTCCTAGTAAACTATGGGTCGGTATGATGACTTCAACTTATAATAAGGACTCTATTCCGAAAGGTGGAAAATCGAGAAAAAAACAAATCAGACCCTATGCAACAAGATCTGCGTTGTTAACAGGTCACTCAAACGGCTCAGTCAGGATTTGGGATGCTTCTCATGCAGAGTTGGATGAAACTTCCGTTTTTGATATCAACCTTTCTCAAACCTTAAACAAAGCAGACGCCAACATTACGCATATATCTTATGCGGCAGACAACAGTGAATTGGCAGTGAGTTGTGAAGGAGGTGAAATAGTTTTGTTCAAATTTGACGTGAACAAGTACTATGATCCTACAGGCGCAAAACAAATGACTGCAAGGTTTAATAGGTTTAGCGTGGCTGCAACAAATTCCTTGTTGGTGGACGTTTCAGACAGGGCGCCATCATCGCTTAAGGATGGATTTGTTCCTAGCACTGCAATCCATGGCAACTCAGGAAACGTTACCGCATTAACAAACAGCAACGTTGGTTTTGTCTCTGCAGGTTTTATGAATGGAGCATTACTAGTTGTTGATAGAAGAGGGCCTGCAGCTATTTTTTTTGAAAACATAAACAGGTACACCAGGAATTCTGCCTACGTTACTTCTTGTGAGTTTGGGATATGCGCTTATGAAGGAGACAGTTACTCAAGTATTCTCATGGTTTGCGGGACGGACTCGGGTGAAGTTCTTACCTTCAAAATTGTGCCTGGTGTGTCAGGGAGATTTTCTGTGGACTTTTGTACAACAATGCAAGCTTTGGACAGTTTGGCTGTGGAAAATATAAATTTTATTTCAAACGAAAGAAACACCTCATTGCGTGCCAGCATCAATCTAATGAAAGAGTTGCCTACTGGAACCGTTTTGCCTGGCTCTATTATTGTTTCTGGTGGAAATGAAGTGGCCACTTTTAAACCTGGCTCGAGCAAAAGAAACAGAATCAAGCCTTTCAAATCGGTCATTGCTTCTGCCAACATTTCCTATATTGCTTACTCTTCCAAAGACAATCAAAGAAAAACTGCACTAGTGTACATGTTATTGTCCATGACTGGTGATATCAAGATATATTTGGCTGCTGATATGAAAGAAATCAAAGAAATGCATTTGGGATTTCCTGTTCAGTCAAAATACATTAAACACTCTTCAGTTTTGGAAAATGGGGATATCATTCTCAGAGTCAGTGCCTCTGAAGCCAAGTTATACAGTACTGTTGAAGATTCTGCAATGAGAGACGATGCTTCAAAGACAGATACTCTGTATATGCAAAATGTGTCAATTCCTTACAGACCGTACTACAACTCATTGCAAAGAGCACGCGGTGACGCTTATGTCTATAAGGAAACTTTGGACAAGATTCTTGGTGGAAACGATGACAGGCCACCATCAAAGTATCCTGAAAGCGCTATATCTAACGTGACACTTACCGTTAAACCAGCAGATGATTTAGCGAATAAGCATTCGTACTCTGCTCCTACAAGACGTGGAACAAAGAGTGGCTACAGTTATTCCAGGGCTCTTTACAAGTCCATAGAAAATGGGTACGATTCCATAGAGTCGACTGTGAATGACGTTGCCACTGTGGCAGGCCAAACCATGACTGAGAGTCTTGAAGCATCCGGAACCGAATTAGCGAAGGGCCTTTTCAAATCAGGATTTGGTATTTGAAAAGTGATTTATCTGCGCTTTTTAGCCTTGCTTATTTGCTTTAATTTGACGATTCATGAAGAAACTTTTAAAAAATTCAACATCACTCGCTATATATATGTATTAATGAATAACGTACAAAAGGGCTCCCCTTTTATGAAAATAACACTATTTGTAATATTATTTTTTTTTTCTTGCCTCGCCTTTTTTTGCGCCTTCGAAGTTGGATGTAATATACTTTACACCTAATAAGACTTGTGATGGAGATGATACAAATTAAAGAAGTTTGAAAAAAAACGATAAAGGCAAACAGACTGGCGAAGCTAATGAAAACACCACAAACGTTTGAACATAGCAAACTTGTTATCAATAATCCGAAATCCAACAACAATGAACGAAATGCCCTAATTATCCAAAATCCGCATTATCTGAGTGGAGACAACATCCCGGAATCTATAAGATTCAGAAATTTGGAGTTGACGAGAGAGCACTGCGTTGATATGAGTCTTTTGACCTCATACTTTCGATTTTTAAGACATTACAGTGATGATACCTTGCAATCAAGATTGAACGATAGTGAAAAGCCTGACATGTCCTCCAAGCTTCGCAGATGCGAGACCTACACTGGGAAATTGTTTGGAAATTGGGAGATCAGACGAAATATCATGACTTTTTGCAGCAAGGAAGCAGAAACTTTGAAAGAAGAGCTAGATTCTACTTTTGAACAAGACAACAAAAAAGCTGTGACTGCGGCAAAGATTGATTCATACGCACTGAGAGACTTGCAAAATGAAAAAAATAGATATTATGCAAATTACAACAAGATCATCCAGTGGGTGAGTCAACAGGAAGGGGTGGAAAAGATTTTGCAAGACCGTGCAAACGATGTTTTGCGCAACAACTGCGACGAGAATAAAAACTATTTGTCTGATTTCAAGCTGTTTTACAAAGATCACATAAATTAGTACACATTTTATTTATTTTCTCGATAACGATAACCATGTAAATACTTTGATATATAACTTTTTCCGTGTCCTTGGAATTATAAGAGAGCAGTGGACTTTGGTTTTGCTCACAAGCCTTTCAATAATTTGGTGACTTCGTCAACACCGTTTTCGTGAACTTGTGATAGTTTTTCTTGAACCAGTGGAATCAAGTTTTCAATATCAATCAACTCACCGTCATCATCTGCAAATTCAGGACCCAATCTTTTGACTCTCAATTTGCCTTCAGCGTATTCTTCTTTACCCAAAATGACTGCCAATGGACAACCACATTTGTCTGCGGCATCGAATTGTTTTCTTGGATTCACTTTGGATTTGTAAACGTATTCAGTTTCAATACCAGCGTCCCATAGTGTTTTGGCGACTTTCATTCTTTCTGGTAGATAACCTGTCCAGTCTTTACCTCCACCAAAGGCCATGACAAAGACTTGAGTAGAGGTTGGTCTGATATTTTTGGCCAGACTTTCTCTTTGCTTGATCAAGGAAAACAATCTTTCAACCCCAAAGGAAAGCCCAACACATGGGATTTTGTTGGCTTTTTTACCAGATGCTTCGCTGAACATGTTAACCAAGTTATCGTATCTACCACCAGCAACGATAGAACCCACCCCAACAAAAGCTGAAGCGTCTTCATCTTCTGTAGAGTCATTTTTCTTTTTATTCTTGGCTTGCTTTTCAGCAGCTTTCTTTTTCAAGTCTGCAGCGTTTTTAGGAGGAGCAGAAGCGGCAGTGACCGCTTCATAGATGACCCCGGTGTAGTAATCCAAACCTCTTGCAAGAGAAAGATCAAATGTGATGTAATGGGCAACATCAAAGGCTTCCAAGTAGTCAGTCAAAAGGTTCAATTCTTCCAAACCTTGTTTAGTTTTTTCATTATTCATGATTTTATCGTCTTTGGACAAAATCTCAGAAATTTCTCTTAAAGAACCGTTTAATTTAACGTATTCACCAATTTTGTCTGCGGTTTCTTCAGTTTGGCCCTTTTCTTCGCACATTTCCCTTTTCACTGCTTCCCATGGAGATTTGTCCAATTTGTCAACAGCAGATGAGATTTTTCTAACGTCCTCTTCTTTGACACCGGCAATTTCGAAAATACCGTCCAAGATTTTTCTGTGGTTTAATTTCACTTTAAAGTCTTTGATCCCCAAGTTAGTCAACCCTTCAACAAGAACACACAAGATTTCTGCATCAGGAACCATGGTTTCGTAAGACCCAGCAATATCGAAATCACATTGGTAAAACTCTCTCATTCTACCTTTGGTCATGGCTGGTTGATCTCTTCTGTAGACTTTGGCAATGTGGTATCTTTTGATTTTTTCCAAACCGTTCATAGCCACAAATCTTGCAAATGGAACAGTCAAATCGTATCTCAACGAAGTCAATTCACCCCCTTGATCTTTCAAATCGTAGATCAATTTGGAGTCTTCCCCATATTTCCCAGAAAGAATCTCTTTCAGTTCAAAAACTGGTGTGTCAAGAGTGATACCACCGTGTTTTTTAAACAGTGTAGAAAGAGTGTTGAAAATGGCTTCTCTGATAACCATGTCTTTGTCAGCCCAATCTTTGGTCCCCTTTGGGGTTTTCAAAGTGAACTGCAACTTTTCTTTTGTAGGTTGTTGTTCTTTTTGTTGTTGTTCTGAAGCTTGAGCTGAAGTGGACATTGTAGTTCTGCTTACTGTGTTTGGTGTTTGGTTTTTGGTCAAAGCAAAGCGAAGAGTTGGAGATCTTGTGTTTGGGAAAGTACGTCTTGTTAAAATGTTTCGAACAGCACCTCCAAGAAACATATGGTTTCTTTTGATTAGCAGTGGGGGCATTATCAAAAGAAGAGCAATATACGAGAAGGCATTGGTGTAAAGGAATGCTTTGAGCACAGTGCCTGATAGCAAAAGTAAAATAGCTAATCGAAATGGATGACTGAGTATTAGATTTAGTCATTGCAAACTTTCACAAGATTTAAAGTGAAGAAAAAAATTGAAAAATTCTTTTTTTTCTCGAAACTCAATGAAAATAGACTAACGAGAATTAATGAATTGGTTTTTTTCGAGGTTTTTTTTCGAGATTATTTTTTTTTTTGGTAGTATACGCGTGTCATGTGATATATGGAAATTGTGACGCAAAGATATATACCCCATGGGTATTGATTATTCATCTGTTTGGGAAAGGGGGGGAAAGGAATATGAATCTTTTATGCCTGGATAGGGAGATCTAAAGGACGTGAGAATATGTATGAATGGATATATATATTTACATCGTTGACAAATATTGTCTTGGTCTATTTTTTTGAGACCGATTCTTCAATGGATGCGTTGAAATCAGGAGTTGATTGGAAAACGACTTTGTTTTTTTGTGTGTCCACGTAAGCATAGCTCAAATGGTTTTTGTTGTTGATGGATTCTTGCATCTGTTGAGACAAGTTTTTTTGTTTGGAAGCGGCCTCATTTAGATCAAAAGGGGAAACAGGTTTAAACACATTTGGTGGTGATGTTTTCTGTGGTGCCATCAATTTGTCCAAGATTTCGGATTTGATGCTGTTTGATTGAATCAAAACCGTTCTTGGGCCCCTGATGGTCACGTAGTTTGCAGAAAACAAACCTTTGCCCAAAACATTTTTTGAAAGAGATAAATTGCCATTGATGAATTGGTGATAGTAGTATCTTACTGTAGAAATGATTTTGTGTAAAATGTTTTTCGAAATGCTGAAAAATTCTTTGGCACTGAACTCGTTAACAACTGGTTCAACTGCAACACTGTTGTTTGTCACCTCAATTTTTTTGTTTGATCTCTCCCAAAATCTTGGCAAATTCCAATTCCAGTTTCTTCCCGCTTTCAATTTTGGCTCTTTACTTGGAGTTTCAGTGCTAACTGATTTTTCTGGTGTAGAAGTGAATAAGTATGGGGACATGTTTGAAATCAGCTCGGTGTAGTTTGACCCGGAACAACCTAGCAAATTATCGAGTCTGATCATGACTTCGTCTTTGTTGTCTTTCAAGTTTATCGAGTAGATAGAGGACCCTGTTTCGCTTTGCAATACGGTGATCCCTCTCCCACTTAGATGGATGTATTTTTTGAACAGTTTTTGTGCACTTTGCAAGTGTTTCCAAAAATTGCTATTCCCAAAAGACCATTTAAACTCAGGCTGAACTGTCAAAGAAGAATTGTCTTCAAACGCAATGATATTCTTTGCAAAATTGCCCCAGATAAACCAATCCTTGGACCCGTTCAAGTTCAACGATGTCAAACAGTTGTTATATTTGCTGGACACTAGCAAATCAACAAAATGTTGTTTTCCTGCTGTGTCTTTGGCAGATAATGCGGGATTTGTTATTATCTTGTGGTATATTGGCAAAGCGTTTGGCCACAAAAGCAAGTTTTTCCACGGATGAACCCATTGGTTTTGCAAAGAAACGGATTTAGATAAATTGGCAATATTGAAAATGGAAACCAAGTGATTTCTCTTGATGTATAAAGGCAAACTTGGAGGCAGTTTGATCTTGCACATGTTTGGCGGGTTTCCCATGATCTGGACCTGTGTTTTGTTTGGTGTTTCAAACCCATTGTCGAAAAGCTTCAAGTCCACGTCTGCAGGAATTGTTGTTGTTGTTGTTGCGGTTGGTGCTGGATGATGGTTGTCATGACTGTGCTGTTGTTTCCGGGAAGTGAACGATAAGTTTCTTTTGAGTAGTGTTCTCGTTGGGTTCGACACCAATGCGCCGCTTTTGGTCATTGTTTATTTGTTAATTCTTGTGCGTTTTTTTTGCTTTGTGGTTAGTATTGAATAAAGTCCTTTCACAGAGGAGAATGTATCTTATTTCATGCGTTTGTGAATAATATTTCATTGGTAAAACTCCTTCTTACCCGCTTGACACAATATTATTTTT
>ERZ794936.428-NODE-428-length-20538-cov-2.353854_pt1 | contig 20538 bp, 13 predicted proteins | sample MGYA00511083_ERZ794936 | MGnify/ENA primary metagenome ERZ794936 (study PRJEB30137, sample SAMN04331409) | food metagenome | isolation source: Y2 must sample point D1 replicate A | place: Australia: South Australia | collected 2014 ... | reverse complement strand
ATGGCAAAGTAGTGATGGAATGTGAAAAAATTGCCATGACAACAAGCGACCCATCGTTGATTAGTATTACATCAAAATTAAGTGCTCTGGAGAACAGCGGAAGCACCTTTTACACCAATTTGAAAATATGATATTCAAGTGTCCGCATTCTGCCTCAAAAGTTCCAATTTTTTCTGCAACATCTCTTTCTGTTGCTTCAACTTTTTGAGCTCTTCCAATTCTTCATTTGTGGTCGATCCCATAATCACGACATCAGTACTCACATCGAAATCTGTATAACTCTTCTTATTAAGCCTTAATTTATTCAGTTCGTATGTTTGTTGTAAAGTATCCAGTTCCCGTCTCATCTTGTTTAGGGACTTCCCCAGCTTGTCTTGCAAAACACTCACAAGTGGCTCAACCTCCTCAATAAGATCAAGTTTTGCTCTCTGAACGTCATATTCCAAGACTAGTTCGAACACTCTTCTCGATTTTAGCATTGTTTGTGTGAGGTACGTGTTTGGTCTTGAATTCTTCTTCAAAGTCTCCACAGAACCCTTCAATAATCCCACTGTACTCTCCAAGGAGTCGGCACTTCGTTCCAATGCATCAGACATGGTCAATTCCAGCCAATTGAGCTAGTTATAGAGATTTTCTCTTCTTGTTTCGATGGCCGATGTTCTTTAAGCTTGGTGTCCCCGTTCTGCATTTAGCAAGTAACTTTGTCAATTTGAAAACAATAGCCACAATAAAGAGTTGCACAAAACGCCAAGACCTGAGCTGAGTGTTATATGACCATACAGGTACTCATTGTGTATTAGTTATGATTGAGGTGGAAAGGAGTTGGAGGGGCCCTCCTTCCGAAGCACACGCAGCCAGTAATGTTCAAACGAATCACGATAATGTCAGCCCTACCAAGAGGAGAACTAGATCGAACTCCAAAAGTACTGGAACAAGAAACAGTGAGGTTACAGATAAGAAAGATAGTCAGAAGCAGTCACAACAACAGCTATCTGATATAGATGCATTCAGACCAGTAGTGGCACCAAGGAACAAGTATACACATATAATCATACTGAAATCTTTGAATGAAACTTTCGAGACGAAATTCCTTGTTGTTCCATTCAAACCAGAAAGCTTCAAGTTGGGAAGACCTGTGGTGAATTCTAATGCCAATCAGGGAAAGATGGGCAAGCAGGATCCTCAACAGCTTCCCCAGGTCAGACCTGATAACGGGCATTTCGACTCGCGAGTTCTGTCTCGTAATCATGCCTCGCTGAGTTGCGACCCTACGACTGGTAAGATTTACATACGAGACCTAAAATCGAGTAATGGGACGTTTGTCAATGGGAATAGGATTGATCAAAATGATGTCGAATTGAAAGTAGGTGATGTGATAGATTTGGGGACTGACATCGATAGCAAATTCGAGCATAGAAAGATAAGTGCATTCGTCGAAGATATCTCGGTGATCCCTCTAATGAATGATACCGCAGAGACCGCACATTCACTCTTTGGTTCTACTTACGGGGATACAGGAAACAATAATCCAAACAACGCACCAGAACATACAAGTGGCACGGATGACTTCAATTATTCGGCAGGATCTGCCACTACAGCTCAAAGAGCGGCTTTTGAAGCGGCGATGTTCGGCGACGTCAACAATTTGGATTTAGAAGATACGGTTTTGGGCTCTGAAACAGAAATATTGAGTGGTATCTTCATTAACAATTCTATAGGAACGAGCCCCAACCTTATAAATGTCATCAAAACACTGGCCACCGAAGTATCTTTGGAGAAACATGAATACGCCAAGCTCAAATCCATGGAGAGCTTTCTGATAAACTACACCACAAGCCTTGAGTACATAAACAAGATGATGGTCGAGAAGAATGATAAGCATTTGGTCAAACTTCAAAATGCCTTAAGGCAAAAGTTGTCAGAAAAACAATCATTAATGTTGCAGGAACACAAGTCTCAGCTGGAAAAGCTTGAGAGAGAGAAAGGAGATCTACAGGAATCATGCTACGCTAAGACTGAGGAAACTTCAGAGCAGCTGAAAAAGCTAGAAAATGATCTCGAGGACTTGAGAACCAGGCTGGAAGTGGAGAAATATAGAAACAGTCAACTTGTCAAGAATGCGGCCAGTGTTGACCAGGATCAAGGAACTCAGTCAGCTCAGGTCAGTCAAAGTGAGTCTACAGTAGGTGATAGTAGGTCAGCTTCTAATGGTAAGCGTGTCAGTCCTGAACATAAAAAACTTGGAAACGGCACATTACTGGTAGTAAGCGCCGTGTCGATTGGTCTCATTGCATATGCTCTGTCTTTTTCATCAACTCAAAAGGTGTAAAGCTGCTGTAATCGTTTCTCGTCAACTATTTCATCGGTTATAATGATATCATGATTTACAGGTGCTTGTAGTGTACATATATAGGTTAATAGCTGAGCCGGTACACACAATTAAGTCATTCAAGCTCAAGGAGATTTAAGTTAGTTCTTAAAACTCCATGTCTTTTATAATTGTTCTTTCGACAGTCCCTATCCCGACAATTTTTGCAAGTTCATCCACAAAGCTGTTGGCCACATCATTAACAGTGACATCAGCTTCAGGTTTCTGCTCTTGAATTGAGGTAGCTAAACTGTTCGAAAGTCCGCACATTTCAAATTGGTTCATATATGATAGATCAGGGCAAACATTAATAGCCACCCCATGCGAAGTGACAGATCTTCTAACGTGGACACCGAGACTGGCAATTTTCTCAGAGTCGGTGATCCAAACACCTGTCTCAGCAGTTTTTTTGGCTTGCAACCTGAGAGAATCTTGGCAATTATGAGGCTTGGTGTTAGCCAATGCATTAATAGTCGCGCTTTCGATACTCGAAACGAAGCATTTTGCTGGAAAATCCTTAAAGGTCTTTAAATCCAAAACAATATATGCCACCAGTTGCCCAGGACCATGAAATGTAACCTGTCCTCCTCTCTCGACTTGGACGAATTTTGGCTTCATGTTCTCTTTCTGGATTAGTGGAATGAAATTCTCATATCTGGAAATTTGCTCTCTCGTGATAGTCTTCTTTATTCGCTTGCCTCCGGTATAAGTCGGTTGAAATTCAAATGTCAAAACCATTGGATTTAGTCTAACATCCAAAATACGATCAATCACTTCTTGCTCCTTTTCATCCAGTGTACCATTAGGATGTTCTTCTTGAAGTTTCTTCAATCTCTTTTTAATCTTTGAATGGAGTTCCTTAACATCCAATTGAGCTTTAACAAATTTCTCTTGAATCTGTAATCCTCTCTCAAACGGCAACTGCTCAGTGAAATGTAGATGTCGTAGCACCTTCGCAGAATCGTCAACCGGATACGTTTTTACCTGGGAATAGCATGTCTTAGTGCAATAGCCTCTTAGAATGGTGGCATGCTGAATAGACGTGATTCTCAAGACACTATTCCACATAATACCAACCAGTTTGACTCAGATTATCGTTTTGACACATTCAACTTTTTTAAAGATTCAATGTAAATCAAGCTGAAAAAATACAGATCAAATTAAAATTAAGACTAAGACTGAAACATCTCACAGTGATATGGAGCAGAGGATCGAGAGGCTGCTGAAGTGGCTTAAAAAATCAGATGAATTCTATTTGTCTCCAAACGTGGGAGTAATCGAGAGTGAAGGCTCCGGTAGAGGTGTCGTCTAAAAAACGGTAATTTGAGGAAGCACGATGTCATTGTTTCGGTACCTTCCCATTACCAATTGAACTACTACACCATATTATGGAACATTTCGTTATTTAATTCCGAATTGAAGATCGATGGCGTTACCGTTAACGAGAATGAGAAGGAAAAGTACAGTAAAATGCTACAAGATGATGATCCGAGATTTCAGATATACTCATCACTTGATCAAACATTTCTCCTGAGCCTAACATCCTTTCAGATATTTGAGATCTACATTATGGTAGAATGGATTCTTTTGCCGTTGTGGTCTGAGGGCAGAAGTGAATCGTTTTGGCAACGGTTCTTTGATGTATGGCCCTCTGAAGAGGAACTGAGTTCTATTCCAGCTATTTGGAGCTGCTCACCATCGTCAAAGGACAAGAATCTACTGCCGTTTCTGCCTTCAGCATCGTGTGTACTCTTGGAGAAGAAAATAAAACTGATTGACCATGACTGGGCACTGATTCACCCCTGGTTAGCTAGTTGTGTTGAAAAATTTTGCCAGCAAGGTCAGAAAACTCTCCCACAAGATGAATTGTATCAAAAGTTCCTCCAGGTGTACTTCATTATCAACTCAAGATGCTTGTATTCGAAAGTGTTACTGAGAAAAGGCGATGAGGAGAGCCAATTCACCATGGTGCCGTTCGTTGACTTCCTCAATCATACAGAGGAAATAAATGAGCACTGTTATCCTAAAGTTGGCAGAACACCGAAAGCACAAACAAATATGGGCCCATTTAGCTTGAAATGTGGTGAACGTGGTTACAACAGGATAGGAGATGAAATCTTACTGAATTATGGTCCACATTCTAACGATTTTCTTCTCAATGAATATGGATTTGTCCTTGAAAGAAATCAATGGAATTATATTGATATTTCAGAAGATATACAAGCCATGCTGGAAGGCAATTCGGCCATGATCTCATTTTTGAAGCACCACGACTACTGGGGAGACTACACAATAAACCATTCAGAGATAAGTTATAGAGTTATCGTAGTATTCAGCCTGTTTGTTACAAAAGATTACAAGCGAATGGACAAGTTTCTTTCAGGATTCATCTCAGAGGACTACTTTTGGCCTAAAATTGAGGATACTCTACGCCAATTTCTGACATCCTTATGTGACAAGATCCGAGATCGAGTTGAGAAGCTGGAAGATATGCGCGCTGAATCTTATGATTTTAGCGCGCAAAATGTGGTGGCATTATACATGGGCTACATGGACATTATAGAGCATCATTTAGATAGGTTATAGGTGCCTACCACTAACTAGTGTTTCATTCTATCTACAGGTATTTGTAATCTACAAGTATTTATAATCGAAAGTTTTCTGCCGGGCCAACGCAGCCTTACCCATGACCAGGTTGGTTATAGTGTTATTCAGCTTACAGTCAATCTTTCTGTAATTGGCAATCCGCATGAAAAAGCCGGTCAACTCGCTGATGTTTGTTCCTTGCAATTGATCTATCTCGTACAGCATTCTAGTGAATTTGTTGCCACCTTGTTCTAACTCTCGCAGAACAACACTATACAGCCTATCGTAATCCAGCGCCGTCTTAACATTTGGTATGTTCGCTAGGAAAGGGTATGCGCACCTCAAAATCCAAACTTGTTCTTTGATCATATCCATAATCAAGTTCTTTGCGTGCTCTATCTTAAAAAGTTCATGCCTATAGCGACAACCGTAAAGTGCCGCTAATGGCTCAATGCAACTCTCAATGATCAATTTCTCGAGCCGTATCAGAAGTAACTCACCATAAGGATAAAATAGGAGATCCAGCGATAAGACACCGCTTTTGTTTTCAGTGGTACTCTCTAACAACTTCACTAAATCGTTACGTTCACGCATATTTCGTATCTCATCGGACTGTAGATCTTCGTTGTAATGAAATAAATCCTTAGGGACTGGGCTGATGCGCAGCGTTAGTTTGGGCTTTTTAACGTTGATGTGGAACTCATTGACGCTAACTGCAACGCTACGTTCTTTCCTAGCCGTAATTCCTATCAGCAAGTTTGGTCGAGATTCCTTTGTCTGCCACACATTCATGTATAGATTCTCTATGACACCAACTGGGGGATTAACGAGAAGTACATTTGATCGATCATTAAGAGACTTCTTATATTTTTGGATCGATTGAACCAATCCCTTCACATGAGGCCCAGAGAAGATGGCATTTGGGATGGTCGCAACTTCACCTGTCGAATAAACTGGTGGAAGGTGTGATGCCATGAATTGTGAATGGTGATAATCGGTATCATTATTCTTCTGTATCGTCAATTTTGAATCGTTTTCCAGGAACCTCGAAAGTTTTTTCATATCATTTAAGAGCAGAACCACCTGTGGAACTTTAGGTTGACTAGGAAGCTGCGCTATCTCGTACGCTAACAGCGAAGTAATTGGATTGTTCACCAAGGAGTACACCCGCGGTATTGAGGTCATAATTCCTATAAATTTTGACTTGAAGAGCTATCTCTCGTCTGGCTTTCTTTTAAAAGATAAATTTTAGTATTATAAGAGCCGTTTTTTTTTAAATTAGTATCGAAGAATTGAATATACAGTTCCACAAAGCGAACAATCAACTAATGAACATTCTGCCCAAAATTGATCGCTGACGATGCTGATCATTGGTCTCACTGGTGGGATTGCGTGTGGTAAAAGCACGGTGTCAAAGAGGCTTCAGGAAAGGCACAAAATACCGATCATTGATGCAGATCAAATCGCAAGAGATATTGTGGAACCAGGCCAGGATGCATACAAGAGGATTGTGGATTACTTCGGGGACAAAGTCACTAATCTAAAGCTACCAGATGGTCATTTGAATAGAGGAGCGCTGGGAAAGTGGGTATTCGAGCACCCTGATGATTTGAAGAAACTTAATTCTATAACCCACCCTGCAGTAAGATATGCAATCTTTAAAAATATCCTCTGGTACTATGTTTGGGGTTATCGAATGTGTGTGTTAGATGTGCCCTTGCTATATGAAGCACGATTGGACAAATTCTGTGGGATGACGGTGACTGTTATTTCTGATCAGCATCAACAGGTGGAGAGAATCCTCATTAGAAATCCGGGAATGACGGAAGCAGATGCTTTAAATAGGATCAAGGCTCAAATGACATCGGAAGAACGTATTGAACGCGCAGATTACGTACTAGAGAATACTCAGGATTTGCCTCACCTTCTCGAGCAAGTTGATTCGTTTGTCAGAAAGGTCAAACCGACATTGATCAAAACGGTGATAGAATATTTCCCACCATTTGGCGCTATCAGTGCCGCAGCCATCATATTATCGAAGTCTTTCTTAGATTCTCACAAGAGGAAAATGCAGTGAGTTTTCATATATAATAGTTACATAATGTCATTTATTGTAGCGATGCATGTAGCGCCTTGCTAAGGTGCTCTTGATGGATAGTCTATCGGCACAACTTCAGGAATTGGTCTGTAGGGCAGGCCACCTCTATCCTTTCTCAATAACAAGCTGTTCTTACCAAAAGCTCGTACAATGAGGGGTCCTTTGTTCTTCTTAGAACTGTCTATTGGTTCTTCAATGACGACCGGTTCTCTTGGTGGTTTCTTGCTGAGTTCGGAGCTAAAATTTATGAAATTGAGCCTGTATTTTAGAGGTACCAGAGTCTCACATGGGATTGCACCACCCTTGATTTCAGTGATATCGGTCTCCTCTGGCGAGAGATCGAACTCCGTATCGAGCTCGCAGGCTTTGCCCTGGTAGCCTTCAACAAGCACGGTTTCTCGTGGTTCTCCCTCCTTGAAAGGTTTTAAAATCTTTTTCAACTTTTCAGGTGAGACAGAGAGTCCCTCATCGGGAAGACCATCACCATAGACTTTCACTAGCAGTGAATCATCTACAAATTTTATGCTGTTTGAATTTTTCTTCGTGCTACCGCTGGTCTTCAAAATGGAACTCAAATTAATGTTATCATTATTCTTCAATCTCTTAGTCTCTTCTAACTCTGTAGGAGTGGACAATCTCCTCTTACCATTTTCATTTATTACCACATCACCCTTTTTTAAGTATTTAGAAAAAGAGATCTTCTTTTTTGGTTCGTCATCAGCTGTGCTCTTCTCCTCAGACTCTTTCAGCGGTGGAGTCCCAACTCTGTCAGTCGGTATCTTCCTCGAAATAGTTTTACTCGTTACTGTTGCGGTTTCAGTAAGTGATTGCGAATTCATTAGTCCTTCTGGCAGAGCTCTCCTCAACGATTCATCATCAAAACCCATCTTCTTCAAAAGTGTCATATACGACCTTAAATTAGCCGTAACAGTCGAATCTAGCACACATAAATTCACCACCGCTTCCAGTAACACCTGGGATCTGCTCAACTGTTCTTCGTATTTATTACCTAGTATCAGATTATCAATATAACTTTTACGGTCCGTCGGTTGCAGGTACGGTAGTTCTTCCACGATATAATCCAGAGTTTCTGACCCTTTACTACCACCCTTCTCGGTCCGTATGGTAGTCAGCTGAGACAAATAGTCTGTATACATCGCTTTCAAACCATTGTACAACTGCGTATCAGCAGCAGTAATAGACTCATCACTCGCCTTTTCCACATGTTCGTTATCCTTACAAAACTGCAGCGATGCAGCTTTCAAAGACTCAATATACTTGTCCACCAAAGCAACTTGGCTCTTTGATAACTGCTGTACTTGCTGAAACTCCTTGATATCACTTCGGATCTTCTCTATTGCACTCGATTGCAGCGCATGCGAGATGTCCACCCTCTGAGGTATAGGGTGCGACATCCTGACTATTTCTCGCACCTCAATTTACCTAAAAGCTAGCTTCTAATAGGTCTTTTTGACTGTTCTTTCCAGGTTTTTGACTTGTTAAAGGCCTTTCTAGTTACACGTAGTCAATGATGGCTTAATTTTTCAGTCGAAAATTTTTCATATATAGTGCCATACATTTAAGAGATGAGCTTGAAGACATAAGCTTTGAGGTGATTAAAGGCTTTATCGAGTGGTATTTGAGTTATTTGATGTCACTGAGTTCGGTACTTAATGTGGCTAGACTGCCATTGTCGCGGTTTTCTGTCTCTCGAAACACTCTTTCGTTGGTGAGTGCCGTGAGGCACTATCAGAACGACAGATCGAGAGGATCTAGCCGCGGTAGAGGTGGCTATAAGAGTTTTGATCGATATAGTAATGGTGGGAGGAATAGGCGCTTGTTTAAGGAAGAAGATTCGGATGATTTGAAGATAGATGATAAACATTTTTCGAAATTGATACACTACCCTAAGGAAGAAAACGCTGAAGAAATTACTCTGGACCAATTGCAAGAAGAGGGACTTTTGGACAAGACTTTGCATAAGTCTATTTCAAGGATGAATTTCGCTGGATTAACCTCTGTGCAACAAAAAACGATTAAGCCGATTGTACAGAGCGAAGAACAAGATGTTATAGCGAGGGCCAAGACTGGTACAGGTAAGACGTTTGCATTTTTGATTCCAATCTTTCAACATTTGATCAATACGCGCAGGGATTCGCAGTATATGGTGAAATGTGTCATTGTCGCTCCCACGAGAGATTTGGCATTGCAAATTGAGACTGAAGTGCACAAGATTCATGAGCACAATTATGCTTTGAAAAAATTTGGTTGTGTTTCTCTTGTTGGTGGTACTAACTTCGGTTCGGCGATGAGAAAAATGTCCTCAGTGAGGCCTAATATCGTGATTGCTACTCCGGGCAGACTGATGGCTGTTTTGGATCAGTACGCGGACAGATACTTCAAGTTTGTGGACTTCAAAATCTTGGATGAAGCGGACAGATTGTTGGAGATCGGGTTCAAAGAGGACTTGGAGTCAATCTCCGACACTCTGAATGAGATTAATGATAAATCCCCGGATCATATAAGGACTTTGCTGTTCTCGGCTACTTTGGACGATAAAGTGCAAAAGTTGGCCAGTAAGATTATGAACAAGGACGAATGTGTGTTCTTGGACACTGTAGATAAGAACGAGCCAGAAGCACACGAGAAGATCGAGCAATCCATGGTTATTTCGGAGAGGATGGCGCACAGCATCTACGCTGCAGTGGACCATATCAAGCAAAAGATGGTATCCGAACCAAACTATAAGGCGATCCTTTTCACACCAACTGTTAAATTTACCAGATTTTTGTCTGCCATTTTGAGAAGAGAGTTACGCTCAAAGCTTCCAGTATTGGAATTTCATGGACAGATTGACCAAAGAAGGAGAACAAATTTAGTCAACCAGTTCAAGAGAGACAAATCCGGTTTGTTAGTTTGTACCGATGTCGGTGCTCGTGGTATGGATTTCCCAAATGTGACAGAAGTCCTGCAAATTGGTGTGCCTTCCGAGCTTGCAAACTATATCCATAGAATTGGTAGAACTGCTCGTGGCGGGCAAGAAGGTTCATCAAAGATTTTCCTGTGCGAGGAGGAAATGCCCTTCGTGGACACGTTGTTGCGTAGAAAGAAAGTTGAGATCAAGACCAAAGAAGAATATGTTCCTACTGAGGAGACTGTTGCGGCATTCTCTGAGGAGGTTCGCGATGATGAACTGCTAACTGAAGCTATAACCAGTCTAATCTCTTTCTACAGATCTGCTTTGAAAGAATACGGATTTCACGAAAGAAGGTTGCTACCCGAAGTTGCCTCTACATTTGGTTTGCTGCTGAATGACGAGCAACGCAAGATTCCAATCCACAGTAGGAATGTGTTGGAGAGACTAGGTTTTAGCCGTTCTCCTTTAGCATCAGAGATGTTTGAGCTACAAGGAGATGCCATTGCACAACCAAGGAACAGTTATAACGACCAAAGACGTAATCAATTCAATAGAAGAGGTTCAAGTTCATACCAGAGAGGTGGCAAATCATTCTCGTCTGACTTTAATGACAGAGGAAGACAAAACAATAACAATTATGGCAAGAAATTTTATGAAAGAAAACAAGGTCGAAATCCTCAATTTGCTGATGCGACGGAGTGATTTTCAATGTATATATAGATAAGCTGGCGGGGCTCTCTAGCCTGCGACTTGTAAATACTTTATTTCTTTAGAATGTACATATAATATTATCAAGGCGTTTTTTTTCAACCACGTAAATCCTTACAAAAAGAGCATCCAATTGCGAAGATAGAACTATTGTGAGGTTTCTCATCCTTTAATTCGCCTGTCGCTGAATGCTGGAATAATGCCGTCCAGTAGTGTCACATTTTGTGACTCCCAGGATCTTGGGATTCCGCTGCGAATTAAGATAAAGTCCCTTGATGGTCGAAAACCGCTCCTGAAACCATCTCAAAGGATCTTGAAACCATCATTATCGCAAATATCATCAAATGTTTTAGCCGTGAGTGATATGATAGTCTCCGTTCAGGTTTTTGACAAGGAAAGTGATCGAATTTTAACCATTCCCACATACACATTGTATGTACCTTTCAAAAATGGCAGGAAATGGAACCAATGGCTCACTCTGCCAATTTTTCTCAATCAGCTTAATCTTTCGAGCAGACTTCGCATTATTCTATGGGAATTTAATGGCACGAACAAGATACCCTTTTTCCAACTGGAGACGTCTGTATTCAACGATGACAATTCACTGAAGAGAGGCCAAGAGGCTTTGAAATTCCAATACGATGTATCGAATAGTGGCTCCGAAGTGAGAGATGATCGAGTGTTAGATTCCCTCAACAAATACTATCAAGGTGAAATTAGGAAGATTGAATGGTTAGATGCGATTACGATTCCAGATATGCAAAAAGCTGTTGATGGGAGAAGCTGGCCAATCGGCACATTTGTTCTGAACATCGAATTTCCAGTCTTTGAGCTACCAGTGGTTTTAACAGAGAAGACTTATCTTTCCGTTCAGCAAAACATCCCCACACTACACAATTTTGAGCAGAGTAATGAACCAACCGACCATATGAAGGCAGAACCACGAATGATAATTCCGCTTGGGAACAAAACCAACTCAACTTTGAAATTCTATGATCCAGATCAATTCAATAGTAATCCCATTGAGGAAAAGTACAGAAGGCTAGAGAGAGCTTCGAAAAGATCTAATTTGGATAAACAAGTTAAACCTGATATCAAGAAAAGAGATTATCTGAAAAAGATAATAAACTATCCACCTGGTACTCAGCTAACCGCTCACGAGAAAGGATCCATATGGAAGTACAGGTATTATCTCATGACTAATAAGAAGGCATTGACTAAATTACTCCAAAGTACCAATTTGAATGAAGAAACCGAGAGAACAGAAGTGTTGGAGCTGATGGATTCCTGGGCAGAAATTGACATCGATGATGCAATCGAGCTTCTAGGTTCCGATTACAAGAATATATCAGTTAGAGCTTATGCAGTGAATCGACTGAAGAAGGCATCTGAGAAGGAGTTGGAGCTATATCTATTACAATTAGTGCAAGCAGTTTGTTTCGAGAGTCTCTCCACCTTTTCGGACAAATCGAATAGTGAGTTTACTATTGTAGATGTTACACCTTCTCAGGCCTTACCACCTTCACTATCGGCGACACAGAGCAAAAAAATGGCAAGCACTGTCAATGCCACTGATGCTGAAGACCCAGCAATAGTGATATCACCACTAGCAGAGTTTCTAATCAGGCGTGCTATTATCAACCCTCGTTTGGGCAATTTCTTCTATTGGTATCTCAAGTCTGAGTCGGAGGATAATCCATACCTAAACCAAATCATCGATTCTTTCTGGAGTAGATTGAGTAAAGATCGTAGAATGGTGCTGCACAACCAAATCGTGCTGGTAGATTTGTTAAGAGACTTTTGCGAGCAGATTAAGAGGCTGAAGGACACCACAGCGAAGAAAATGGAGCTTTTAGCTCACCTTCTGACCACAAGGCTGAGGACTCTTCTGCGATCCCAACCAATATGCTTGCCTTTAGATCCTGACGTGGTCGTCGTAGATGTTGTCCCCGAGATGTCTAAGGTTTTCAAAAGTTCTTTATCACCACTCAAGATTACGTTCAAGACTAGCAGCGGTGATTTGTATCCCTTAATGTACAAGGTTGGTGACGATCTGCGGCAGGATCAATTGGTAGTTCAAATTATCAGCTTGATGAATGAAATGTTGATGAATGAGAACGTAGACGCGAAACTGCTACCATACCACATTATTGCAACAGGACCTCACGAGGGTGCCATTCAATTCATCCCTAACGACACAATGGCGAATATACTTAGTGTTCATCACGGAATTCTTCCGTTCCTGAAGTCCCACTACCCAGATGACAAGCAAGATCTCGGAGTGCAGAGCTGGGTTATGGACAACTTCGTCAAATCATGCGCTGGCTACTGTGTGATTACTTACCTATTAGGTGTAGGTGACAGACATTTGGACAACTTATTGATAACCCCTGATGGCCACTTCTTTCATGCGGATTTCGGATATATCTTGGGGCAGGATCCCAAGCCATTCCCACCGCTAATGAAACTACCACCACAAATTATAGAAGCATTTGGCGGTGCCCAGTCGCCTAATTACAACAAGTTTAGAAGCTACTGCTTCGTCGTTTACTCAATTTTGAGGCGCAACGCTGGGCTAATACTCAACTTGTTTGATCTGATGAAGACTTCCAATATCCCAGACATACGTATCGATCCTGAAGGTGCAGTTTTGAAGGTGAAAGAAAGATTCAACCTCGACCTTTCAGAAGAAGAAGCGACAGTATACTTTCAGAATCTGATTAACGATAGTGTCAACGCGCTATTGCCCATTGTCATCGATCATCTGCATAACCTGGCTCAATATTGGCGTGCCTAAGGATATGCGCAAGGACTGCTTGACTGCGTTTATTTATATGAATCGAATTGCAACAAACCACTAACTATCAAGCTTAGTCTATAATTTTTCATAATTCATAATCGCACCAAAAATTATAGTTGAGCCATTAGCTTTTTATTTCATCGCGCCTTCTCGCGTAACATGAATAAAGGTCTAATTTACAAATTTCAAGAGGCTTACAAGACTCAGCTATTGGACTGTTGCAGCTGTTTCAGGGCTTCTTTGTAGCAAATATTTCAACGATGCTTACATGGCTAATGAATGCTATTGTTGGTAGCTCCCTTGAGGCAGAAGATCCAGAGGTGTTTGAGGACCATGATTTCCGCAAGCCCACAGCGCAAGTGGTCAGCGCTCAATTATACACAGCATCACTGTTAGGGTTGTTTGCCTTCTTATCGTTCTCAGTGCTACTGAAGAAGCTCCCTAGGCTTTATGCTAGCCGGAAGTACAAAGAGGATGGTAATTTAAGGCTCCCATCATGGGGTGAAAATACGCTGTTCGGTTGGTTGGCAGTAGTATACCGGATTCGTGATCAACAAGTTTTAGAATACGCTGGCTTGGATGCGTTTGTTTTCCTAGGATTTTTCAAGATGGGCATAAAGCTGCTCGCAGTATGCAGTTTCTTCTCCATTTGCATCATTTCACCGATTAGATACCATTTCACTGGAAGATATGATGATGGAGGCGATGAAAAGAGTTTCAAGATCGTGTCAGAACTTGTGAAGAGAGTTGTTGGATCAGATGGAGATGGCAAGTCTCCTGAGACAGCTAGAGGTTATCTTTGGATGTACGTGTTATTCACCTACTTCTTCACTCTACTGGCGATCCACCTGCTTGTCTCACAAACGAGATTGGTAGTGAATACAAGACAAGCTTATCTGGGTAAACAAAACACCATAACTGATAGAACAATAAGACTCATGGGTATGCCAATTGAGCTCCGCGAAACTGAAGCTCTGAAAAGGAAGATAGAAGAGTTAAACATTGGTAAAGTGTCATCGATCACAATTTGCCGAGAGTGGGGTCCTTTGAATAGGTTATTTAAGTACCGCGAAAAGGTTCTCCGTGAACTAGAATTGAAATATGCTGATTGTCCTCCAGATGAGCGCGAACGAGAGTATTACTCTGAGAATTATAGGCTGAGACGAGAGGGAAGTCCTCAACCGGATTCCCAAGCAGAGCCTGATCTGATTCAGCATACGGATGAACATGAGAATAGAGGGCTATATTCACAGATCCAACTCCGGGAAAGACCCAAAGTCAGGACAGGTGCTTTCGGAATTTTTGGTCCAAAAGTTGACGCTATCGAGCACTTGGAACAGCAACTGAAGTTCATCGACCAGGAGATTGTGGAGGCCCGAAAGAAACATTATTCGGCCACCCCAACTGCCTTCGTCACCATGGATTCTGTTGCAAATGCTCAAATGGCTGCTCAAGCTGTGCTGGATCACAGAGCCCATTATTTTATCACGAAATTGGCTCCTGCACCTCATGATGTCAAATGGGACAACGTCTGCTTGTCAAGAAAGGAAAGATTAACTAAGGTGTATTCGATCACAGCTTTTATTGGGATCTCAAGTTTGTTCTTGATCATTCCCGTTTCATATTTGGCTACACTGTTGAATCTCAAGACAATTTCCAGATTTTGGCCTAGTCTTGGGAAGCTACTGAAGCAGAATAAATGGGCTCAAAACATCGTGACGGGTTTACTTCCTACCTATCTGTTCACACTTTTGAATGTTGGTATACCCTATTTCTATGAATATCTGACCAAATGTCAAGGTCTTGTCTCTTACAGTGACGAAGAGACCTCTTTGGTATCCAAGAACTTCTTTTACATATTTGTCAACTTGTTTTTGGTCTTTACTCTGGCCGGTACGGCATCCAATTATTGGGGCTATCTAAGTGATACAACGAAGATCGCATACCAGTTGGCCACTTCGGTGAAAGAATTCTCGTTGTTTTATGTGGACTTGATCATTTTGCAAGGTATCGGTATGTTTCCGTTTAAACTACTATTAGTTGGTAGCATGATAGGATTCCCTTTTGTGAAGAGAAAATCAAAGACCCCGAGGCAAAGGAAAGACCTCTACAACCCACCGATTTTCAACTTCGGTTTACAGCTACCTCAGCCGATTTTGATTCTCATCATCACACTGGTATACAGTGTGTTGAGTACTAAGATACTGGTGTCAGGTTTGGCATATTTCCTTATAGGATTTTATGTCTACAAGTATCAGCTGGTGTTCGCCACTGACCACCTTCCTCATTCCACCGGCAAGGTCTGGCCATTGATCTTTCGGAGAGTTATCGTTGGTTTGCTACTGTTCCAGCTGACAATGGCAGGAACACTGGCTGGTTTTGAAGGAGGCTGGGTCCTTTCATCATGGTTGTTCCCGCTGCCGATAATCACCTGTAGTTTCTTGTGGGATTTTCAAAAGAATTACATGCCATTAGCCAACTACATCGCCTTAAGCTCAATTAGAGAGAATGAAAGGCATAACTCTATGATCTCTTCCTCTCCGGAAGCTGGTACATATGAATACCCACATTTAGTGAGCACCTTGGAGGGGCCCATTCTGGATTGAGTATAGATATTCCGTTTAATTAATATTGAATTTTATTTGTCTTATAACAAGAAGTAGTTATCTTTTATCATAAACTTCTGCAAGGTAAGTTGAAACTCGGAGAGACAAAATGCTTTTATCTGATGGTAATCTCCTTTAGCGATAATTAGAACCATTATTGGCTTCACAAGTGTCCATCGGATCACTGAAACAAATAAAAATAGCTTCAATAGGGATGAATAGGACAATCTCGTTACAATTCTTAATGATTCGATGATGTAAAGGTTTGCAACCCATTTAATAACGTTCATAGAGAACACTGTATCATAGGGCCATATAAGCATCAGAATGGGGAATATCTTAGCTCCATATGAGAGTAATATGGCATATGATAAGATGTCCTTGGCATACTTCACATTCTTGCCCCAATGGAACCAATTGATTATGCAATAACTCGTTATGTTGTGGAACAGCGAGATATCGATTATGCAATATACCGCGAAATAGAGATACTGTTGTAGTGCATTCAACGATAGAAGTTTCGCCATGATTAAATCTTCTGTATTTGCCCCAGCATTGGTGCCATTTCGCTCACAGTACAAACTGTACTTGCGTTCTTCGGTAGCCCAAGTCAAGTAAACTTCGAACGCAATCAAGAGAACCCATATTCGATTCAACTTGTCGAATCTTAGTCGCCAGCTATTCAGATTGAAAATCAATGAGCGAGCTTTATTTGCAATTGAACCTTCAACAGACCGCCTTTCAGTATATTTCGATAGTGTGTTCTCGAGGGAATTGTAGACCAAATGTCTATAAGCTCCTGGTTTTAACAGTAGCAGATCAATGAATAGTATAACGTTATCTATCTCCACATACTTATCCACAACGTTCTGGCAGTTTGGGCAATCGGTTAACTGTATGTGCTTATTCGAATAAACGGTGTACAGAGACTTCACTGGCCCAAGACACTCTATGCAGATCATTGAGGCATCAGAGGACTGAAGGGCTGTTATTCCAGGCAAATTTTGATTGCTTCAATTTTTCAACTATAGTTTGTGTGATTTACCAGTTGAGCTCATCGTTGAAAATGGACATCGAAACTACAAGGTGAAGTGAGATCAGGACCAATTGAGAGCATCTGCTGGGACTATCGGTAGTATCCATAATGGCCTATTATAATAACACCAGCAATATACCCTGTAAATACTTTCAACAGGGGAAATGTAACCGAGGAAACAGCTGCAAGTATGCACACGTCTATGCCAACAACAACAGTGCGAAACAAGACTCAGGAACAGCAATGTCTGAAGCAGATTTGTACAAGAGCTTTATCAATGCCAATTCTTTTTCGAAGATTGAGAAGACTGTGATTAACGATTTGAAGGACTCCGAGTTATTTCAAAAGAGCCCTCTAAGTAGTGCCTACAGTTATGGACCGCCTTGTGCAGTAAACTTGGTCCAAGATAGAGACCTTTCCGCAGAAGAGGCGAGATTCCAGTTTTATCAGGCTCGCCAGAACGGCACATCAAACCAATATGAAGTCGAGATGTCAGCTAGAGGGAAGGATATGGAGAAATGTTTCTCACATATAAGGTCTCATCCCGATTGGGCTGCCAGGTTTATGCAAAAGAGCACTAGGGAACTTAAAGAGACTGGTCAGTTGACGATGAAATCTGGTTTTATCAACTTTCCATTGGATCTAAGTGGGCAGTCTGGAAGTACGATGAACACGTCGTCCACTTTTGGCCAAAATCCATTTACTCAAACCTCAAGTACATTTGGTAGTACATCGGGAGCCTTTGGTCAAGGAACGTCTCAAAATAACAGCCAGCCATTCAGTTCTGGTGGAACAAGTGGCGCTTTTGGCGGTCCAAGCAGTACAGGTCAAGGTTTAGGAGGCGTATTTGGAAAACCCAACTTTGGAGGTAGCTCATCGGCATTTGGCGCACAGCCCGCTGCAAATACTTTCAATGCCTTTGGGAGCTCAATGACCACGCAAGCCACTGCGCCATCTGGATCTGTCTTTGGACAACCCCAGTTTGGCTCTGGACAAGCCACTGGATCTGCATTCGGGGCTCCCAAGTTTGGGACTAGTAAAAAATTTACTGCAGCATCCACAGCCAATTCACCATTTAGCTCATTACAGAATAATGCAGCTGCAAACAACTCACTGGGTGAATCAGCTCAGTCCAGCTCTCCCTTCGGATCATTACAAAATAAGAGTTCTGGTACCTCCAATACCTCTCCATTCGCATCGCTGCAGAAAGACAACACACCTGGTATTACAGCCTCTCCGTTTGCATCTCTACAAAATGGCAAGAACACGATGAACTCTGGCAATGCTTTTGGTCAGCCAGCCAACGCTAACGCAATACCTTTTGGTAACATGAACACGACCAACACCTTCGGTTCCCAAGCTAACGGGACATCATCTTTCAGCAACTCTTCTGCATTCAACAATGGGGTTAGGTCACCGTTCGCACAGAATACTACTGCAAGTACTACGTCGATGCCCATGACAACCAATGGCACAGTACCGAAGTTTGCACAGGGTCTTCCGTCGAAAGAAGATTCACTGAAAACCGAAGATCTGGACAAGCAGACCTTGGAGCAGTTCCAAGCTTCCGCATTCACACTGGGGAAGGTGCCAGATGTGCCACCTCCATTAGCTCTAGTATCGTGAGCGTCATTGCAGACGATTTTTCAGTAAGCGATGCCCTCGATGCTCAAAAGTTAGCCAACTTCAAGATGAGTTAGACGAGTGGTGAAGATTATCAAATCAGTGGCATTTGAAGAGTTGTGTGATGTCTCGTGTGGGAGTTTTGGTTCTGGGGCCTGCCGGTGCAGGAAAGAGCACTTTCTGCAATGAAATTATCTCGCATATGCAGACGATTGGTCGTCGGGCCCATATCGTTAATTTGGATCCTGCTGCGGAACCGAGCAAATATGAGTTCACTGTCGATATCCGAGACCTTATATCCTTAGACGATGTTATGGATGAACTAGAACTGGGGCCCAATGGGGCTTTGATCTATTGTTTTGAGTATCTTTTGAATAATTTGGACTGGTTGGACGAGGAAATTGGTGATTACAACGATGAATACCTGATTTTCGACTGCCCTGGTCAGATAGAACTCTATACACACATTCCTGTGCTTCCAAACATTGTCCGCCACTTACAAAATCAATTGAATTTCAACCTTTGTGCCACATATCTCATGGAAGCTCCTTTTATTGTGGATAGTTCTAAATTCTTTAGTGGATCGCTATGTGCGATGTCTGCTATGATTCTTTTGGAGCTTCCTCACATTAACGTGCTGAGTAAGATAGATATGATAAAGGATGATTATAGTAGGAAGAGATTGAAGAGGTTCTTAAATCCTGATCCATTACTACTGGTAGACCAGAACAACGAAGAGATGAATCCAAGATTTCACCGTCTGAACCAATGCATTGCGAACTTGGTCGACGATTTCGGCATGGTACAGTTTTTGCCTCTGGAGGCAAAGAACCCCGACAGCATATCGACCATTTTGTCATACATCGATGATGTGACCCAATGGGCAGAAGCACAGGAACAAAAGGAGCCCAACGATCAGATAGACATTGAAGAGTTGTAGATATATAGATATATAGATATGCACGATCAATTACAAATAATCATCCGATAAGAATTTTGGGACGTTTTGACAGTCACCGAGGACCAACAAATCTATGTGGCCTATGGCGTCTACAATGGGTCGTTTTGGCATCTCTTGATTCATGTAAAGCACTATACCTTTTGAATCTCTCACCTTTTGACTAAATTGCTTGCAAATCGCCTTTACTCCCGGAATTTGCAATGAAGTACCAGCAATGATCAAGCAGTCTGGTTTCTTCTTCAGATCCGAGTTGGTAATCCTTCCAATAATATCGCCTTCCGGATGAAGCTCGTTGTAGAGAACAACTCTGGGTCTCATCTTTCCCACTCCCTGCGATCGTAATCCGCCAGCGTTTCGAACAATCTCAAACTCTTCGCATTGAGCACAGGTGGGAACTACCTGCGCTTTTTCGTCATCCTCCTGGCATCTGAATGCAGCAGTATCCATATCCGCGACTATCGAACACTTATTACACTCCATGTGATGAATGCTACCATGCAATTGCACTGTCTGTGGTGCTGGTATCTCCAGAGGTACCTTAGTTGCCAAGTTCAGTAGTCTTGTATCCAGACCATCTATATTTTGTGTATAAAGCCTCTGTAATCGGCCCTCTAATGCAATCTCATCCATCATATGATGGAAGTTCGTTGGAGTGGATCTTTTGGAAAGGTCATGTAGAGAAGAAATCATTTTATTAAACTTCATGTTCATCTCATCACTCGAATAAACGTTATTGTAATCAAAAAGCTCTTTTCCTGATGAACAATTCTTGCCCTTCAATTGGGAAAAAAGCCCGTTGCTAGACCTAAAATCTGGAATTCCAGCTGCCACAGAG
>ERZ794936.427-NODE-427-length-20557-cov-34.439616_pt1 | contig 20557 bp, 10 predicted proteins | sample MGYA00511083_ERZ794936 | MGnify/ENA primary metagenome ERZ794936 (study PRJEB30137, sample SAMN04331409) | food metagenome | isolation source: Y2 must sample point D1 replicate A | place: Australia: South Australia | collected 2014 ... | reverse complement strand
CTTAAAAACGGAAACAGCATTAAAAGTCAATCGTCATTTAAAAAACTGCGTTTAGGCAACAAAACTAAAAACTTTCCAATCAAAGATTGTTCTCTTGGTGGGAACCACGGAATGGTGTTGCTCGAAAACAATGACCTTGTTTCCTGGGGCTACAACGAGTTTTTCCAATTAGGTTACTCCGCAAGCGAAAGCAACAGCTCCGACCCAAGAGTTGTCCTGGCGCAACCATGGAAAAAAAACAATGCACAAGTGGAGTTCATTTCTGTTTCAAATGTGCACTCAAGCATCGTAGACTCCCACAACTATTTGTACTCTTGGGGCCTAAATGTTGGTCAGATGGGCGCTTTGTCCTCTTCTTCAAACTACGGCTTAAATTTTTCTTTCAAGGATGAAATACAGTACAAAGGTTTGAAAGGCAACATTGTCAAAATTCCTTTTGGTTTTAAGCTTCCAGGCTGGGTGGGAAACGTGAGGCAAATACTTGCTGTGGATTTTGCGACTCTTATACTTTACGGTGATAACGAGCTATGTGTTCTGTGCAACTTCAAAACATTCAAATTTTCCATTCCAAAACTGGGGCAGCAAGAAATATCGTTTGACAGATTTGTGCCCTCGAAGCTTAGTAAGCCTAACAAGGTGGTAAGAATTGAAACGAAAAATAAATATGGAAACAACTTGTGTGCGCTTTACGAAAACGGAGCTGTTGGTATATTTTCAGTAAAATCTGATAATAGTTCAACTGCCTTTTGGAATGAACAGCCGTTTGTGTTACCCTTCAAATATTACTGGTCTCCCCATGTCGAGTGGAACAAATGCATAAACTTTAGTGTTGCAAGCGATGGTCAAATCATTTTATGCACTAATGGGGGAGATGTTTTTTATACACCAACGATGTCGAGAAACACCTTTAAAAAAAACAGAAGTAGCAAACTTACAACTGGAACTTGTGTTGATGTGACATGCGATCCAAATTTTCTCTCTTTTGCAATCCTCAAAGATGATGTAGATTTTTTTGGTCCAATTGATCACACAAATCCGTTATGCTCAAATATTGCTAAATTTTCACCCCTTGATAGCTCTAATGATACGGAAACCCAAATAAAGGTCAAAAATAGTTTTGATGGTTCAAATTTATTGCAGCATGTTTCAAGCAATAAACGAAACCATTTAAGAAAATATTTGCAATATGATGTTGAGTTTTATAGTGACACTGGCGATATGCTTGGAAGTTGCCATAGAGCTCTATTGAGTGTACGATGCAGTTTACTGTGTCAGAATTTGGAAAAGTCTCGAATTCATACCTCTTCTGACGGAAAGATTGAATTTGAGTTGATGGACAATTTAGATCATTCTAAAATTTGGAAAATTAGAGTCTTTTCTCAAAACAATGACACTATCCATTACGAAAGCTTGAAATACGCTTTGCATTACATTTACACGGATGCCTTACTTGATCCTTTTGAACATGAGCTTGAGCAAGAGTCGAAAGAGTACTCTACTAGTTTGAAACTAGCCACAATGCAGTTTATAAATGCTTTAGGTGTTACTGTCACCCAAGCAAACAATGGTAAGCTGGAAAACTGCATCAAAAGTAATCTTTACAAAGGTGAAATGAATTTAGTAGTTGAGAATGGGGAGGAAGTGATTCCTGTAAGCCCAATAATTTTAGCCGCTGGATCTTTATTTTTCCAAAATTTTTTAAGTTATAGCTGGAAATTTGATGGCACAAACATTGTGTTTCCTTATTTGAGCAAGATCGAAACGCGCTTTCTTTTAAAGTATTTGCACGGCTATAGTAACGATGATCTTTTTGCAGCTGAGAAGGGATGTGGAAAGGAACCTGGTGAAATTTTGAGTTTTTATTTAAGCATATTGGACACTTGCAATTATTTTCTTTTGGAGGACCTGAAGCAATCGATTGAAATTTTTCTTTCTCAGCATGTGGACTCATCAACGTGTATCTTTATACTGTTCCATGCATACACTTTGGATTGCAGCAACTTATTCAAAAATTGTTGTTGGTATATCTACAATAATATTGGGTTACTTTTCCAGGAAGATTATTCCTGCTATATCAAACAAAATTACTCTGAGAAGATGTGGAAAGCTTTGGAAATAGAAGTAAGATCATTTATGAATGATGAAAAGCATGATAATAAAGTCACCGCTAACAATCAGCCATGGTATGCAACTAATGATACTGCATTTCAGTTGGTCAGATTATTTAAATCAAATATCAGCGAATTTGATGACATTTTCATGAACAGCAAAAAGTTTTTCAACCCATCATTCAGCTTTAAAAAAAGTGAGAACTTGTTTTCAAAAAACAAAAATTCATCTGGGTTTCACAAATACCGGAAGCCTTCCTTTAACACCAATCATCAGAGAAGTAGCTCTTCGATCTCTTCCACCCAAAGACCAACTTTCAATGTTCCTCTAGACATAATAAACTCACGGGATGTTTGCGGAGTATTTCAAGATGAATCTGCTATTGACGACGACTCCGGTAACATTGCTTATCCTTTTACTTCTGGTCAAAAAAGTGTTTCGAGCTCAAGAAGAAGCAGCTCTGTTCATGTCCCTATCTTTAGCAACGCTGAGGACCTGAGTGATTCTGATGGATTCACTGATGTTCAACGAAAAAAATCTAAACCAAAAAGTAAGACTGTAAGTGCCAGTTCCATGAATGACGTTTCGTCATCTTTGGATTCATACAAAGGTTTTGCACGTCAAGGCTCTGTTGGCGATGGTGCACCACGGGGAATAACAAGTTCTGATAGATTTCCACCTACTGAAACCTCAATAACGGAAAAAAAACTGCGTAATGCTGTCAAGGATCACGGAATAAGCGAACGGAACAAATTTATACCAAGTGATGTGTCAAATGGTGTGCAACTTGGTACACAAGTACATGATAACAGTCTATCTGCAGGTGGGCCTGGCAAAAATATATTATTTCCGTCGTTTTCAGATGTACTGAGCACGAAAGCTGGAGCTGCTAGCAAAACTAATGAACATCATACTCTATCTAAAAACAGCGCCGCTCTTAACAACGTTGGAGGAAACAGCAAAATAGTGATCAAAAAACCGACTCAAAAAAATAGAATTAAACAAGCGGAACACATTAAAAGTATCACACAGAATTTAAAAACAAGCGATGAGGTTAAGAAGGATGTTCCTTGGAATCTAGGGAGCAACGTTAATGTTCCAAAATATACAAACGTTGACTTTCCTTCATTGAGTGAAGTTTACTCATCCAAAAAATCTACAAAACCGAGCACAGAAAACAAAGCAAACTCTAACACAAATATCAATGAGTCAGCAGTTTACAAAAACAACAAAAATGTGGCAATCTTGAGAGAGCATCAGAGCAACCAAAAAACAATAATTCAAACTTCAACTCCCGGCATGGTGAGCTACTTTAAGAATATTGGAAGTTTCAACAAAAATAATCAAAAACCATCAATCAAGGCAAAATCTATTGACGAATGTAAACAAGAGTTAGAGTTTGAAAAGTGGTGGCAAGAAGAGTCGAAAAAAGTTCAGCAACAAATGAAGCAGCAAAAAGAATACGAAAAGAAACTGATGGCTGTTTACGGTTCTGAATCGGAGCCCTCAAAGAAGTTTGACTCACGAACATCCGAAACCAAAGATAAACAGAAAGTAGGACCTGTTTCTGCTAAAAAGCATTCTAATAAGAAATCTAAAAATATTCAGTCTAAACAACAGGATCTTTCATTAGGAAAAACTTGCCAAAAGGATGATTCTACAATACTGCCTACTTCTGCTAAACACCGTTCAAAAGAGAATCACAAAAAGAAAAAAACTTCCAATCAAACTGTCCCCCATCACCAAAGGCAAATATAACTTGTTAAAGCCAGAAGCCACAACAAAAAATTGAAGGCAAACTTGAATGGTCTGAAGGGCAGAATGTTGAGCTGGCTTTGGTGTATATCAGACCAGTTTGTGCTAGAAGGCATTGCGTTTTTCTTGCTGTGTATACAACATAGATTTCTAAAACTTTTCATAACCTCTATTTATTAGCTTGAGTGAAGCACCAAAAGATGCTCGTGTCATGTTATGTTTTTTTTAAGAAATTGTCGGTTAATTGTCTATTCAAGACTATTCCCATTGCTGATAACATTTAACTTTCGAAGTCACCGGTGCCTTCCATCTATTTCGCGTTTTTCAAATTAAACCAACATTTTTTTGGTTTTTTTTCCAAAAATGTTTTTTGATCTGTTTACCATTTTGCAATGCTTCGTTTGCATTTAGTATAGCCATTTATTTGATGAGTCGTTTTATTATATGAAAAGCAACCCAGATCTCATATTGTTATTTGTAACACACAAAGTAAAAGGCTAAGAAGACTCAAGCAAAAAAGTAATCAAAACAAACAGAATTCCTTCAACCAAAATAGATGGGCCAGCCTTCAAGAAAAAGAAGCACAAGACCCACAACAAGAACTGTTATTGAAGTTGACAGTGGCGACTCTTCCAGTACCGAGGGAGAGTATGAGAGCACACAAGAACACAACTCAAATTCAGTTTCAGAAAGCGACGAAGAGCCCATTAAAAACGATTCCCCTCTTAAAAAGCATGCTACTAAAGTGAGAATTGCGGACCCCTTTTCGGAAGAAGAGGACGATGCTGCCTCAAGCACAACCAAAACTGATATTCCCGAGCAAAAGTATCAAGGTGATGAAGATGCTCAGGAAAACTCTGTTCACAAAGACAATAGTCATGAAGCTGAGAGCGATGGAGTAGAGGAATATGATGCTGATTATGATACACATGGTGCACTTTATTGGGAAGAGAGAATAAAAAGATTTTTTGATACAAAAGCTACGAACAAGCAAGACAGTTATGACAGATACAAATATTTGTTGAATTTGAATGGTCTATTTCGTAATTTCATTTCGCAAAAATCCAAAAAGGACAAACAAGTGCAGCGTTTGTTAAAAGACTATGACAAAAAAGAAATGACCTCTTCAAAATCTGCTGAATCAAGTGGAAGACACAGAAAATCTGAAAAAGAAGAAGATCAGGAAATGATGTTACTTGAGGAAGACGGGGAAGATTATGGATATGATGATAGCGAGCTTGACCTTGTTGACATTCAAGATGAGGTTGATACTGGATTTTTCAAAAAATCACCAAACTACATAAAAGAGGGAAAGTTGAGGGACTATCAAATCCAAGGGTTGAATTGGTTGGTTGCGTTGCATAAAAACAAGTTGAACGGTATTTTGGCTGATGAGATGGGGCTAGGGAAAACTTTGCAAACTATTTCTTTTCTAGGCTATTTGAGACACGTTGCAAAGATTGATGGTCCATTTTTGGTCATTGCTCCAAAATCTACACTAGATAATTGGAGAAGAGAGTTTGCAAAGTGGACTCCAGATGTCAAAGCCATTGTTTTGCAAGGTGACAAAGAAGAGAGAAAAAACTTGATCAAAAACAAAATAAACAAAGCCAGATTTGATGTTCTGATTGCCTCTTTTGAAATTGTGCTTAAAGAGAAAAACTTTTTGAAAAAATTTGCTTGGCAGTACTTAATCATAGATGAAGCACACAGAATAAAAAACGAAGATTCTATGCTTTCCCAAATTATAAGGCTTTTCTACTCAAAAAACAGGTTGCTTATAACTGGTACTCCCCTACAAAATAATTTGCATGAGTTATGGGCTTTGCTAAATTTTATTTTGCCAGATGTTTTTGAAAGCGCTGCCCTCTTTGACGAGTGGTTTGGAAACAACAAAGAAGAAGCTATCGAGCCAGGTAGTGACAAAGGCTCTGGTGATAACAAAGAGAAAGATCAAGATATGATCGTTAAACAATTGAGAACAGTTTTGTCGCCATTTCTTTTAAGAAGAATTAAAGCCGACGTCGAGAAATCTTTGCTGCCTAAAATCGAAACAAATGTTTATGTTGGTATGACCGATATGCAACTCAAATGGTATAAAAGTTTGTTGGAAAAGGACATTCAGGCTGTTAACGGTGCCGTTTCGAAAACTGAAGGTAAAACAAGGCTTCTAAATATTGTTATGCAACTACGTAAATGTTGTAACCATCCCTATTTGTTTGATGGGGCAGAACCTGGACCTCCATACACCACGGATGAGCATTTAGTTTACAACGCTGGCAAAATGATTGCTTTAGACAAGTTGCTAAAAAAGTTGAAAGCCCAAGGGTCGAGAGTTTTGATATTTAGTCAGATGAGCAGGCTGCTTGATATAATTGAAGATTATTGTTTTTTAAGAGAGTATGAATGTTGCAGGATTGACGGTTCTACTGCTCACGAAGATAGAATTGCTGCGATCGATGATTATAATGCACCAAATTCAAACAAGTTTATTTTCCTTTTGACCACCAGAGCAGGTGGGCTAGGTATCAATTTGGTGACTGCAGATACGGTTGTTTTATTTGACTCGGATTGGAATCCTCAAGCTGATTTACAGGCTATGGATCGTGCCCACCGGATTGGTCAAAAAAAGCAGGTTCGCGTTTACAGGTTTGTTACCGAGAATGCAATTGAAGAAAAGGTTTTGGAACGGGCTGCCCAAAAATTGCGACTAGACCAATTGGTTATTCAGCAGGGCAGAGGAAAATCTAACATGAACGATCAAAAAATAGGAAGTTCAAAAGATGAATTGCTAAGTATGATTCAGTATGGGGCACAAGATGTTTTTGATGAAAAGTCCCATAAAATAAGTGTTGATGATGACATTGAAGAGATTTTAAAAAAGGGCCAACTGAAAACACAACAGCTAAACCAAAAATATGAAAAACTAGGTTTGGATGACTTGCAAAATTTTAATGCTTTTGCAGATCAATCAGCATATGAATGGAATGGTACTAATTTCCAAAAGAAATCTACCAGTGACAATTTGGGAGAACAATGGATTAACCCTGGCACCAGAGAAAGAAAAAGAAGACACGAGGTTCAAAGTTATTCGGTGGACGACTACTACAGGGAGAAATTGAATTCTTCCAAAAATGCCTCTTCAGTAAATAATACAGTAGATCATATTAAGCAACCAAAAACCAGAAACATGCCTGATTTTCAATTTTTCCCTCCACAGTTGAAGTTTTTGGATGAAAAGGAGATTTTAGACTGGAAAAGAAAGGTTGGCTACAAGGTCACCAAATTTGATATTAAGTTGAAAGAGGAGTCTGAAAATGCTGCGTCGAGTACAAACAAAGCTAAAAAACTAAGCAGATCAAAAAACGGTGAATCAAGCTCTGACTTCAGTGATGCAAGTAGCTCTAGCGATGAAGAAGAGCATACTAGTGCAGACAGTGAAGAAAAGAAGGAAGATGGCAAAGAGTTGACAATGAAAGAGAAAATTGCTTTGGAACAACAAATCATAGATAATGCGCCTATATTTACAGAAGAGGATGCTCAACAACAAGAAAAGCTTGCATCAGAAGCTTTTACTTCTTGGAACAAAAGGGAGATGATGCAGCTTATTAATCTGATGGCTACATATGGAAAAGACAAGTACGATATCTTTGCCAAGAATCTTGAAAACAAAACCCAGGAAGAGATTGAAAACTACTGCAAGGTATTTTGGCAAAGGTATCAAGAAATTGATGGTTATCAAAGGTACTTGAGAATTATTGAATCCAATAGAAAAAAGGCAGAAAGGTTGGAGCATCAGGAATATGTGCTCAAACGAAAAGTGGCAAATTGCAAGTCGCCGTTACATGATTTGATTATACAGTATCCACAGCATGCTAGAAAACCATACAGCACGTTAGAAGACAGATTCATTTTGTGGAGATTGAGTCACTACGGCTTGTTTCACGAAAACGTTTATGAAAAAATCAGACAAGATATATTGATGTCAAACGTTTTTCCTTTCAACTGGTATCTTAAAACAAAAACCGCACAAGAGATTTCAAAAAGAGTGACCACTTTACTTGCCTTGGTTAGCAAAGAAATGGATGCTTTGGATAAGAAGAAAAGAAAGGCTGAAGTGAAAGATGAGTCTCCCGACATGAACGGCAAAAAGCAAAAAATTGATGGAATAATTAATGACGTTCCCGCTGATGCTGTATCCAGCGTAAGTCCCACACCTAAGCTTTAATTCATAAAAGTATAAGGGAAAAATAAACTGTAGTGCTTGGAAGCTTGATTAAATATCATGAATACATCAGTATATAGGCAATAAATAGTCGTCATTCCAAAACAAACGTTCCTGACTTTGATATTTTTATTTTTTTGTTCGAGGTTTCGCTTGTAGAGTCGTTGTTGTTACTGTTGGTGCTGTTGTTGTTTGAAGAATGGCTATTTTGATGCTTCGACCTGGTGCTGCTCGACCTGGAGTTCATTGGGGACCCGTAATTTCCCCGTTGGGGAATTGCAGTTGGAGAGGTTACAGCGTATAATGGATGGCCAAACTCGTGCGGATTGTATGTGTCGCCATTGTTTAACCAGTTTTGTCCCTGGTTATGCTGCTGCTGCTGCTGCTGCTGCTGCTGTTGTTGTTGTTGTTGAAAGTTTTTGTTTGACACTTCTGGCTTCGCCACGGATTCTTCCCTTGGAATAGAAGCCCTCAAATTTGCATACTTCTCCACCAGCTCTTTATTTTTCAAAACGTTTTGAGCAGCAACCATACCGGCAATCTTAACATTTTTCCCCTCTCCACTTCCCAAAACCACCTCGTCTTTGATTCTACACTCGACTTCGGCAAAGGGATTTTCCGTTGAAGGTCTTCTTACTGTGACGTAATGAAGATTTAATGCAGCATACCCAATAATGGAGTACAACGTTTTTTTGGAATTGATATCGATTTCCTCTTCCGTAACAAAAGTTTTGGACTTGACATGCTCGTTGACCACAGGTGCACTAAGCTTTTCAAGCCATTTTCTAACCTTTGGTAAGTTTCTTTTAGGATCATCCTCGATCAACCCACCTATATAAGCTTCAAACACATCTGAGTATAGTTTTTGTTTCCCTTGCTGAAAATAAGTTTGACCATTATCAAGTTTTGTTTTCAAATCTAGATTTGCTATAAGTTGGTCCTGAAAATTGTATAGGAAGGACCATTCTTTAAGTCTTTCATTGTTAATTAATTTCATTCTCAGCTGGGACAAATGTCCTTCGTTCAAGTTTGGAAATTTGTTATACAACATCATTGTGATGGTGGTGTTAAGAATAGCATCCCCTAAAAACTCCAGCCGTTCGTTGTGGGCATTTAGCATGTCATGCTCAGAAAGGTACAATTTGTCATTGATCATGGACTTGTGAATGAAAACTCTAGCTTTGATTGCGGGATTTTTGATTTTGGGTAGTTTTGGAGGCCACATTGGAGCACTGGAGGATGATTTTTTACCCTTGTTGTGAGCAGCCGTTTTTCCGTCATCACTATCTTCCTCCTCCGACCCAATATGTTTTGGGTCATAAAGATCATCATCCAAAATTTGATTGTTTTGCTTTGAAAGATTTTCGGATGACGAAGTGGATGCCAGTGAAAGTTTTTTTTCCACTTCTTTCATATTGTCTATTTCAACTAATTTTTGGTAATCTGAAGAGCTCAAAAGTAAAGGATCTGTAGACGCATTACCCAGCTTGTTGAAATTTTGGGCATAATCCATAATTTGGTTTAGTATGTCTAGTTTCCCAAGCTCATGCAAAGACACCAACTCAGAACCAAGTTTCAACTTGTATCTCGTCAACGCTGGCAGCGTTTCCACTGGAATCTGGTCCTGCTTATTCTCAACAATGTCGTTGTACACGTGCAAGTTTGGTGATAAAGCCATGATTTTTCTCAAGCCATCTATAAAATTGGTCATTGCATGTTCCAACTGCAAAACTTTTGAATAATGATACAACGTATCGCTTTTGTCAGATTCAAATCCGGAGTTCAAGGCATTGTGTGTGTTTGCAGAGGAATTGGGAAGATCGTTCAAAATTTCATCATCAATAAGGTTTGGCAAATTTGAGACTGTGTTTTGGTCGTTGGATGTATTTTGGTGATTATAATGAGCAGTTGAGCCATGCTGATGATACGAATATGACTGTTGCTGCTTTTGGCCTTTCGCCGAGTTGGAGTTTCCAAAATCCGCCATGATATTTGCACTAATTGTTATTGAAAAGTCACCGTCCAGTTTATCTGAAGTGTTGTCTCTACTGGGTCAAATGATGAATTGGTTATTGGAAAGCCTGAAAAGGGCGCTTTTTGATGAACTGTTTTGCTTATATGTTTCTTGGCTCGATATATACTTTTACAGTAACATTACTTTTATCAGCTATCTCAGTCAAGAATGCCAAATGCTGCAAGACTTCAATTTAAACGAGACGTGCGACTGATTGCAGGAAAAAAACTGTTTCAGAAAACAAATACCAATGGCAATAGGTTTGAAGGATACGAGTGGGGAGGTGAACTTACGGTGGTATCTGACAACATAAGAAAGACAAACAGGCAAAAAAAAAACCTAAGGCGAAAAAGAAAAGTTTGATCAAGGATAGTAAAAAAAAAAAATTAAAAAAAAAAAGTGCGCACGTGATATTTTTGAAAGTGACTAATGAGTTTACTTTAATGCCAGTATCTTGCATATTTTGTCAAATATTATGGCAAGAGACACATGTGGATGCTTATTCTGTAACTTCGTCAGTAGTGCAATAAAGTTCTTTCAAACCGTTGCTAAAACTTAAACTCTTGTTCTTCCGAAATCTCTTTTTCTTTGTGATCTGAAATTTCATCTGTTTTAAGCTTTGATGGCTTCAGTTTCTGCTCATCCTTTTCACAACGATCCAATTTATAAGCATGTTTGCCATCTTGAAGGGATTGCACTTGCATAACTTCAAAAAGTTTCTTAGAGGCTTCCTTTTGAACATGTTGATCTTTGGCAACCGTTTCTGTGGTGATCGTGTCATTCACTGCCAGCTCAGTCACTTGCTCTTGCACTTGTTGCTTGGTTATTTCTTCAGGAATATCCTTTTCATTCTCTTGACTTTTTAAATCTACATCATCCAATTCTATGGAAATATTAATCTTTGCACCAAAAAGTCCGTTTTCCTTGTTATCAGTGTTTAATCTGCCTGCTTTCCCAGCTTTCCCAGCAAAAGCACCTTTCTTCCTTTTTCTCATCAACTGAGCATAAACTCCGTCTTTGTCTATTTTATTGAGCACGTTCAAAGTGTAGTGATTATTGAAACAATTTATGTGCTCTCCAAATGATGAACCAGGCTTAGCAGTTTCCGTTTTCTTGTTGGAATTCCCTTTGCCACCTTGTTTCTGTTTTGTAGCATCTCCCATTATGCACCACGCAGGTAGTCTGCCATTGTGGTGTAACCCTAATGCACTTAAAAGACTTTCGGATAATTTTCCTGGTCTAAAACGCTTATCATAGCCTTCAAGTGTGTTGTTGAAATCCATTTCTCTGTTTTCGTAATACAAATCCCCAAACTGCAACATGTTATCTGGCTTCCAATTTGCCCCTATTTTGAATATCACGTCGTACAATTTTTTGTAGTCTAAATCCAAAACATTCATTTTGGGCTGAATTTTGGCCCTTGTTTCTTCTTTCAATGAGTTGTTGTTTCCACCATTTGGATCATCAAATGGATCAATTTGTCTCAATTCTTGTATCCCAGTTTGTTTCATAAGATCTGGTAATTCAAAATTAGGCTTATCCATAAGAGACCTACTAGTCAAATAACCACGTTTCTGTTTCCAGTTTTCCGGAACATCAACAGCGTTTTTGTTTGTTTTGATCGCTGCGTTTGTAAATGGATTGGTTGAGGTGACGTCGTAATCTTGGATGAGTTCAGAAAACCCACTAACGTACGTTTTAAGTTCCAACAAGCTTGGTGGAGTATGGTTTTTCTTTTTTTCAAAAGGTTCAGCTCGTTCAGTTCTGTCTTTATGAAGTTCTGTTGAGGTATCTTGCATTTTTACAGCCACCAATTCAGTAACTTTTTTTGGGCTCTTTTTCTTTGGCTTTTTCGATACTCTGTGATTTATGGTACTGGGGATATTTTTTGCAATATCCATGTTTCCAGATTTCGTTTTCAATGCCCCATCTTTCTGATGATCAATTTGTAAATTTTTTGAGATATGAAAGGAATGTTTCAACTGTTCCTCATCGAGTTTTTCGACATCATCAGTGGCAATCAAATTTGCAAGTGAGAGTCTGTTTTCATCTGCGCAAAGGGTCTTGTTGTTTTTATTCTTGTTTCTATTTCCTCTTGCCATTCGATCAGTAGATTGTGTATACTTTCAGAAATTTAAGTGGTTGGTTTTTGTTTGCTCTGTGCCTTCTAATTTATTTCTTGCACTGAACCGTTTGTGTTGAAATGGTATGTTAAACTCCGGACTAAGCTTTCTAATTGAACACTTTTGGCGGTAGAGAGTCTGTGGTTTTCAGTTTTTTTCTCAAAATTATAATTTACACGTGATTTGTGAAGAGGACGTTCAAACAAACTTACCGCCAAATGGAAGTTGAACCAAGATCTAAATACTCGTACTTCAATGGTTATAACCATTCATACATAAACTACAATATACATTAACAAACATCAAAAAAAAAGTGCCTACCTCATGTGTGCCTGTTTTTTTTTTTTTGATCTGACTTAAAAACTTTTGTTTTTGTTAAAGCATGCTCTCGACATAAAGCATGCTCTATTTTTCAAGCTCTTTCAGCCTTTTTTCCATGGCAGCTATTCGAGATCTCATCTCTTCGTCGCTTTTTTTGTTCGTATAGACAATTTCGTCTAATGATTTTTGCAAATTGTTTATGATATCGTAGAATGTGTTTAGCTTGGGAGGATTTTCAGCTGTGACTTCAGAGTTCCCCGCTGTGGAACTCGCTTTATGATCTGACATGTCTATGTTCCCAATTTACTGGAAACGTGTGCTTCTTTTACTATCCTGAGGCTTTAGTTACCTTTTATAAAAAACAAGACTGTAAGTTTCCCAGCAAACACAATTACAATTTCTTGAAAAATCTTTTAAACAAGTTTTATAACAGGCTTTGACAAAAAAATCTTGGAAAAAAAAAATTACAGAACGCGATATAGTTTTGGAGCTCAGGTGGAAAATTACAAAACGCGATATAGTTTAGCAACTCAAGTGGAAAATTAATTCAAGCACAAAAAATTTGAAAAACAACAAAACAAGGAAACAAAACAAACCCATCAATTACGTCAGTATGGCCTCCAATTTGAAATCCGTGTACAACTCTAAAATCGTTGATTTTTTGAAAAACAGCACGATTCCCAAAACGTCTACTGTTTTCAAAGGTACTCTGTACGAACACACTGTTGTGCGCGAGTTAGAACACAAATTCCACAAGTTTGGATTTATCTCCGGTGATTCCTCTAATCATTTCCATGGCAGCCCGTCAAACAAAACGCAACCAAACAAGCTGAATGGTCTGGAAATTATTGGAGGCTCTTTTGATCATGGAATCGATATTATAGGACAGTTGAACGGGTCCTTGACAAAATTGCTAGTTCAATGCAAATGTTTTAGCAAGCAAAAAGTTGCTGGAAAAGAGATTCGTGAGTTGGTTGGGGCAACTTCTATGTACAAAACTATGAACACTCAATTTGAATCGTTATCGGTATTAGCTTCTCCAAATACAATCACCAAAGATGGTATTCAAGTTATGAACAAAATCCCTATTCCTTTGATATATATACAAGTTTCAATGCTGAATGCTAAAGATTTGGACCAATCAGGGCAGATTTTAAGTGTTTACGAAAACGATTGTAGTTACAAAAAGTATGGTTTCTCCAAGATAAATTGAAAAATCAAAATTTTGAAAGCTTGCAAGCATAAAATCGATGGTGTGGGTGTCCTCATAAATATAGAAAGACGTTTTTGTTTTTTTTTCAAATGCATGATTTGTTTATACAGTTGAGGAAGGAAAACAGGCCAAACTAAAAAATCACATTCAGTTTGAAAGTTTTGATCGAATAATATCTGCTTATGTAAAATGAAAAAACACTAAAAACACTCAAAACACTGCAAAATATGATGAAGCTTTGATAACCATGATATTTTTTGTCAGGGCCAATGATTGCACCAGAGATTGGAATGGCCACTAAAGTACCAAACGCAACAACAAAATACATGGTGGAATACCTTTTGCCAAAGTCTTTTGTTTTAGAAATTTGACCACAACACACAGGCAACAATGAAAAAATAGAGCCACTGGAAAACCCATAAAATGCACTGATAACATACATGGCAGTCAATCCCTGATTTCCAAATGGCAACCAACCCACTAGAGAAATGATGGACAGTATTGTCAAAGTGGCTATGGCCATGTTGTATCTTCCGATCTTGTCCCCCATATACCCAGGAATCCATCTTCCTGGTATTCCCAGCACATTGATTACGGTAATCATATTATAGGAATCATTTAAAGATATTCCTACTTTAGTACAGTAACTCCCAAAAAAAGTTAGGGAAGATGTGATACTCATTTCTGCTAAAACAACACCAATCACGCAAAATAGGTAGTTTTTATTAAGAAAACTTTTGAAATCAACTGCTTGTTTGATTTCAGTACGGAAATCTTGATCCACAGCATGGAATCTTTCCTTCACCAGGCAAGCAGATAAGACCAATAAAAACAAGTCTATAAATGCCCAAGTTCGAACCCCCCATTTGTATTGATGTGTGTTGAAAAATGGTTTCAAGATAAGGGGATAAATAATTCCTCCTAGAGACCCTCCAATAGTGGATATAGCAATAGCGTTTCCTCTCTTTTTGTTAAAATAATGGCTTGGACAACTGACAAGAGGGCTCATAAGGATCCCTGCTGCCACGCCATTGACAATGGAAAAACAAAGAATAAAATGCCAAAGTTTTGTACAGATACTCACTAGCATAAGACTAGCAAAATGCAGTAATGTTCCAATGATCATCAAGTCCCTGCAACCTTTAAAGTCAAAATAAAACCCAGATAAAATCGATGAAGAACACATCAAAAAGGAAAAAATAGAAAATATCCAAGCAATCGACGAGGCATTGTTATTGGCAAGCTGGTTTTCTGCAATATACGTTTCCAAAACAGACATTGTGTTTGGTGTCCCAAACACTGGGATCAAACCGAAAAAGCAGCCAGCAACGACTAAATAGGCCCTTAAACCGCCTTCCGGATAAAATATTTCGTCATCGAGAAAATCATTCATTTCGAGTCCATTCGATTTTCCCGCAAAGAGTGTGTTTTCATTGCAGGAATCTGTTATTCCAAGTTGGTTTTTCTGGTTAGGTGTGTACTCTTGCTGGGGTATTCCATCCTGTGAAAGTCTTTGTAGTTCAGTGTTTTGTATGTTCTGGTCTTCCGCCTTGGTATTATTGTCCATATTTTGCTGACCAAAGAGGGTTTTCAGGACAATACTTTCTTGTCTATCTTTGTTAGGCTTTAGGTTGTGCCTATGATCGTGGGTTGTTGCATATCAAAGGTGAGATATTGAGCTTTGAGATTACATACAATAACCCAATATTCGTGGCAAGAGTTACGTAGACGCTGAACAAAGTCAATAGTTCATATGCCTCATTGGATGCGAATGATGCTTCTTTACAAAAGCATGCTGTTCTATTATAAACGTAAACTAAAATTTGAGATACGAGTACTTATTACCAATTAAAAATAAAAAAAAAAAAAAAAAAAAACCAAAAGAAAGAGGAAAACACGCTTACAATCAGTATGTTCCAGAAAAATGATGACGCACGGCAGTAAGAAATTACGCTTTTTTTTACTGGAGCCGATCTTGAAAAATGGCTAGTCAATGCCGCATGATTTCTTGCGCGTGCCAAAACTCTTGGCCAATGACATAACTTTAAGTATTTGAAAAAAAAATAATTAAAACACAACATTTAGTTTGAAAGTTTTAATTGAAAAGTATCTGCTGACGTAAAAGCACAAGCTGCTCATGATCAACAATGCACTGGTGAAAATAATGAAATGTTGATAGTTTCCATAGCTTTTTGGAGATCCAATGATAGCTCCTGATATAGGGATAGACACCAGTGTGCCGAAAGATACCATAAAGTACATTGTTGAATATCTTTTCCCAAAATCCTTTGTTTTAGAAATTTGACCGCAACAAACAGGTAGTAATGAATAGATTGATCCGCTAGAAAATCCAAAACAGGCACTGATCACATACATTGCAGTTTTCCCTTGGTTACCGAATGGCAGCCATCCAACCAAAGTAACAATGGTTAGAAGAATCAAGGTTGCCATGGCCATGTTGTATCTTCCAATTCTGTCACTCAAGTATCCTGGTATCCACCGCCCTGGAATCCCCAGTGCGTTTATAACTGTGATCATGTTATAGGAGTCGGTCAAACTCAATCCCGTTTCTGTGCAGTAACTGCCAAAAAATGTCAATGAAGACGTGATACTCATTTCAGCCAGCACCACACCAATGACACAAAAAAGATAATTTTTTTGTATAAAACTTTTGAAATCAATAGCTTGTGTGATTTCTGCACGAAAATTTTGATCAATTGAATGAAACCTTTCTTTTACAAGCAGTGCAGACACACTAAGCAAAAACAAATCGATAAACGCCCACGTCCGAACTCCCCAATTGTATTGGTTGGAATTGAAAAAAGGTTTCAAAATCAAAGGGTACATGATACCACCAATGGACCCACCAATCGTAGAGATGGCAACAGCGTTTCCTCTTTTTTTGTTGAAATAGTGACTAGGGCAACTAACAAGAGGACTCATTAGTAATCCTGCTCCCAAACCACCAACAATGGAAAAACATAGAATAAAATGCCACAGCTTGGTACATATACTCACCAGCATCAGACTTGCAAAATGCAATAATGTACCGCTGATCATCAAATCTCTGCAACCTTTAAAGTCAAAGTAAAAACCGGACAAGATGGAGCTGGCAAACATAAAGAAGGAAAAAATGGAAAACACCCAAGCAATTGAGGAAGCATTGACGTTTGACAGCTGGTGGCTAGCAATGTATGTCTCTAGTACTGACATTGTATTTGCTGTTCCAAAAACCGGGACCAGTCCAAAAAAACACCCCGCAACAACCAAATAAGCTTTTAAACCTCCTTCTGGATAAAATATGTCATCATCTAGAAATTCGTCCATCAGGTTCGTGTTTGTCTTTTCTGTGGAAATGGATGCAAAATTGATATTCACATGTTGTTTTTGGCTTTCTGTGTTGGATTTGTCTGAATTTTCTTTAGCACTGCTCATATTTGAAAGAGCAAGATGTACGTTTTTATTATTCAACTCGTGACTGCTATGATTTCCCGGCATAATAGCGTAGTGTTGTTTGTTGGTTCTTCTTATAACTTTTTTTGATGTCCATTGTACGACCAAGGTAAACATTTGAGAAGTGCCACACGTACAAATTACTTTATCAAGAGTTGTTTGAAGCCTTAGTGTGAAAAAAGACTTGCTTTATATATTGCAGATCTTGGTGATGTTTTGCACGCAAAATCCATGCAACTGGCAATTCATCTTTTGTGATTTTTTTTTAGCGTTCGTTTACAAAAGATTATTAAGTAAAGGTGAGCACGCTTCTAGATACTTGCCTCTATTCTATTAGTTTTATCACTGTAAGCAAAACGATGTGATGCTTTAGGTGATGCCGTTCGAACCGTATATATAGGGAACTGTGGTTGTGTTTAATGCACCATCTGCTCATTATGATGCACTTTCTGCTCATTTTGAAGCACTTTCTGTTAATTTTGAAAAAACGATGTGCAGAAAAAAAACCGCAAGAACACGCGGGATTGGTTTTCCGTTAAGGGAAAAAAAGTGTTAAAATCTTGCTATTTCACACCACTCTTTTGGAAATTCCTATGGAAATGCAGTTCTGAATGATGCACAATTATCATTTCAAGTTGAAGTTTCTGCTGTAAATTGCTACTTTGTTTATTTGCTATTGTTAGCCCACTGGAACACCCAAAAGTGAAGTAAAAAAAAAAAAAAGACATGGGTTAATTCATGATGCTTGGTACCATGAGAATGTAAAACGTTGTCTGCTACAAACGGAACCACCAATTATAAACATTCCTGGGTTGCCAATATTCCGAGTTGCAAAGTTTGCAAGGAAAGGCCATTGTCACTAAACACAATGTTACAAATGAAGGGGAAAGTTTTGAAAGCAAAAGTCGACAAGACACTTTTTGGAACAACAACAAAACTTCAGTAAAGACATAGACAACTCTTGAACAATATTTTAAGCCAAATTGAAGGTTAAAAAAAAGTCCTGTAAGTTTTGTTAGCTTAACGAGTGACTATGTGTTCAACCTTAACGATCTAGATCAAATCCAAAAAATTGATGCAAACCTTCCCGCTTTCTTTAGAGGTCAGTCAAGCTGTCAAAAAAAAAATTTCAATTTAATTTTTTCTCCTGCTGCCTTAATGGAAAATATGATAATGGATTTAGGGGGGCTGAACTAAATGCCTTATCCAGAATCGATTCCTTCCTATGTTATGCTTAAACTTAATTTTTACTTTCCTAATCTATCATTACGCCATCTATCGTACGTATTGGGTCTTTGTTTCTGGAAACTATATCCTAAAACGCTTACTGGGGGAGACAATATAATCGTTTTACATACAAGCAGGTCTATCAAAATTAGGCGCCACAAAAAATATCAATTGATTAAATCCGATATAGTGTAGCGGCTATCACATCACGCTTTCACCGTGGAAATCGGGGTTCGACTCCCCGTATCGGAGTTTTTTTTTTTAAAATTTTTGACATCTGTATGCACTTTTTTTTTAAAGCTTTTGTGGCACCTTTCTTTCACTTTTCTGGCACCCTTCTTTCACTTTTCTGGCATCTTTTCTCTATAATTTTTGTTTTTATTTCTTGAGTTGCTTGGAAATCTTTTGTTCGTACCTTGTTGTTTGGTGGTGTTCCTCCACTGCTACTTTTTTTGCTTGTTTTAGTGTCACATATCAAATGGAGTTTTGTATTTGAGAACCATCTTCTTTCAAATCATTTTGTTCAAATAATGTCTTTTTTTTCTTGTTGCTGCACCACTTCTTTTCTTTCTTCATCTTTTTTTTTCCTCTTTTTGTGTGTACATACTAATATACAAATTTATTTAATTTTTTTTTTTTATTTAATAATATACATATGATAAAAACCTATACGAAAAACTTGACTTTGGCACAATTTTTCGATTAATTATTACTTTTATCTGTTCCTATTTTATTTTATTATTATTATTTTTTTTCACTAAACTTCACTCAATCAAGACTCATAACACATCCATTTTACCGCTCAATATAATAAAGAATGCTCTTTTTTTTCCAATCTTCTTCTCAATTTTTGTCCTTGAGCACAATCTTTGATCAACATTTTCTTGCATTGTCCGGTCTCAATATGTTTTATTAACCATTCTTTTATGGACCCAAACTCTTGAAAACATTCTGCACATCTTCCACGTGTGTTTGCATTGTGTGTATGTTTTGTGATATCATTTTCATCATTTGTGCACGTTGCATCTTTTTTTTCGTGCAAAAAATGCAGTGAAGACAAGTGTGCTTTGAATGCATCTTTTCTTGTAAATTCTCCTGAATGATGACATAAATGTGATTTTGTTTGATTGTTCCAAAATGGACATTTGAAATCTTTGATTGGATTGTGTTTTTTCATGTGTCTTATAAGATATGCTTTCTCTTTAAAAATTGCAGTGTTACAATATGGACATGGTAATTTTCCATCAGTGGTTTTTTTAATGGTTATACCATTAATAACAACACAATGCATTTCTTTGACATGTTTTGGCACATATTTTTTAGCATATTTTGCATTTTTTTGCTGAATTTTTTCAATTTGTTCTGGTTTGGTCACTTTTCTTGTTGAGTTACTGCTTCCTCTTGGTCTACCTCTACTTTTTTTAATTTTACTCGTTTCAATGTTACTGTGAATTTCATCAAAGACAGAAATATTAGTAATGTCATTGTTATCGTCATTATGGATTTCATCCAAGACAAAAAGACCAATACTGTTAATGGAAGAAACACTGTCTCTTGTGTTTCTGTTTCCCAATAAAAAATCAGCACAAATTGGAGACATTGTAAATGACATTTCTGGAGATGACAAAACAGAAGCATCAAATATTTCATTGATAAAATTATGGGACGATGTCTTGTTGACATCACTATCGGTGGTGGTGGTGGTAGTGTTGCTTGCACCACTTAAGTAATGGTTCCAGTTCATTTCTTCGTCCAAGGATTCTTCATAAAAATCATTTTTATTAAAACTCTCATCAAGAGTTTCGTTAATTTGTAGACTTGAATTGATCATATTATTTTGTAAACTTACAGTGTTTTCATCACTATTTGCAGAAGACGTATATCCCATAATATCTTTCAAGAAATCATCAAAATTTTTTTCATCCGTTTCAAAATAATTTTTTTGATGATTGTTTATGTTTTTTTCACCATTGTTGTTTTCATTATTGATTTCATTGTTGTTTTCATTATTGATTTCATCGTTGTTATCAGTTTTAATCAAATCTTCCATACCATACTTATCATCATCATCATCATCGCCGTTTCTTTTCCCATTATATTCATAATTTTCTTTATTT
>ERZ794936.426-NODE-426-length-20635-cov-6.791983_pt1 | contig 20635 bp, 29 predicted proteins | sample MGYA00511083_ERZ794936 | MGnify/ENA primary metagenome ERZ794936 (study PRJEB30137, sample SAMN04331409) | food metagenome | isolation source: Y2 must sample point D1 replicate A | place: Australia: South Australia | collected 2014 ... | reverse complement strand
AGCCATTGAGCTAAAGGTACTGATTGAGCAAATGCGCGAGCAGATCCAGAATATCGAGTAAGCTATCAGGGCAGATCACCCACTAGCATAAAAACCACAAACCCCGCACTATGTCGGGGTTTTTTATTATCACCAGCTATCACAAAGACGCACCAAAGCGCACAATTACCGTGTACATAGAGGTGTACATAATGGTATTTATGTACATCGGTTTATGTACACCCCCTATTCAATGTTCAGGTATTCGCAATGCCAAAGCTAACAGACATCCAGATCCGCGCATGGATAAAGGCTGGGGAGAGATTCGAGGGAAAGGCAGACGGTAACGGTTTGTACCTTTGCTTCCCGAAAAATTACACATCCCCCTTCTGGCGGTTTCGTTATAAGTTCAGCGGAAAATCCCGCTCAATGATGATCGCCTCATATAGTGAACTGTCACTGTCCAAAGCCCGCGAGATGGCAAAGGAACTATCCGCCAGGGTATCGCTGGGTTATGACGTTGCCGGAGAGAAGCAGGAGCGCAAGGCAGAAGCGTTGGCAAAGATGGAAGCCGAGAAAAACGCAATGCGGGTATCTGACCTGGCGGCAGAATATTTTGAACGTCAGATACTCAACCGCTGGAAACACCCAGACATCCTCCGCCGCCGTATCGACAAAGATATTAATCCCCATATCGGCAGTATGAAGGTTGAGGACGTTAAACCCCGCCATATTGATGACATGCTAAAGGCTATCGTAGACCGGGGAGCGCCAACCATAGCAACGGACGTTCTACGCTGGACGCGCCGCATATTTGATTACGGCATTAAACGTCATGCGCTAGAAATTAACCCGTGTTCCGCCTTTGAGGTGTCAGACGCTGGTGGGAAAGAAGTAAGCCGTGACCGGTGGCTGACCCGTGACGAGTTGATGCGGCTATTTCAGGGCATGAGAAATGCCAAAGGGTTCAGCCGACAAAATGAAATCACGTTCAAACTGTTACTGGCCTTGTGTGTTCGTAAGATGGAGTTATGCGCCGCACAGTGGCAGGAGTTCGATTTAGATAAAGCCGTCTGGCACTTGCCGGAAGAACGCAGCAAAAACGGTGACGCTATTGATATACCGCTGCCTCCACCAGCCGTTGAATGGCTGAGGGAATTACACACCTTTTCATGTAACAGTAAATGGGTACTGCCAGCCCGGAAGATGCAAAACAGGATGATCCCCCACATTCAGGAATCAACCCTACCGGTGGCACTGGCAAAAGTCCGAGCAGAACTGCCGGACGTGCCAAACTTCACTATCCACGATTTCCGGCGCACAGCGAGGACACACCTTGCGGCATTGGGCGTAGATCCGGTAGTCGCCGAAAGATGCCTGAATCACCGCATCAAAGGCGTTGAGGGTATCTATAACCGACACCAATACTTTGACGAACGCCGGGTAGCATTAGCGCAGTGGGCTAATTTGCTGGTGGCATTGGAGACCGGCGCAGATTACAACGTAACGCCGATTAGACAAGCGCAGTAACAGAACAGATTGAGCCTAGCCCGACGGGGCGAAAAGCGGCAAACCTACCGCCTGACTCAATCCCTTTTTAGGTTTGACGTTATAGGTTGCGTTATGTGGAATGACTTAGATGGCTTGCCGATTACTACAGAGAGAGAGCAGAGCTTACAGGGGTTCTTTTTAGAAAAAAAGACAGTTGAATTGTCTATAAAAATGACTACTGAAATAATGGAAAGGCTTGATAAAGAGATTAATGACAGGGGAATTGATAAATCTATTTTTACCAATAACACGCTAGATGAATTTATTGATTTTTTATTATCCCCAGAGAATCCTAAGCAACATGAAGAAATGAATATCATTAAAGAATTCTCTTTGTGGATATGCAGCATATCAGCCGCGCCGCCAGCACCAATGGCACTTTCAGCATCATGCGCAGTTTTTTTTATGGCAAGAGGAGAGACCGACAAGGCGGCTTGTTTTTATATGCCTCTACTATCGATCGCGCTAAGTCACGTTGAAATGAAGGAGTCGTACATACGGGCAGGAAAAAAAGGCGGGAGGCCCGAAAATCCAAGGAAAAAAGAGGCCCTAGAGATTGCTAGACAAAAATGGGAGCAAGCTGACTATCTGTCAGTTTCCAGTGTAGCCACCGCCGTCAAACATCAACTAGAAAAAAAATACACTGATGCGCCAAGCTTGCCAGCTATAAAAAAGTGGATAAGCGCAGCAGGGATAAAAAAAACCAAATGACTATAAAGGGGTATTTATTCATTACAGATAATAACCCCTTTATATCAGTAACCTGACGATTAAATCATATTGTAGCATTCTCCTAACGCCGCATAGCGCGGCACAACAAAGTTAGGGGATATATGACTACTCACCACGCTACAAGCCACCTTTCATCCTTTGCACTACCACAGACCGGATATATCCGCCGCTTTCGCCTGGCTGACGCGCTGGGTGTTCACGTTGCTACTGTAGATCGCTGGGTAAAGGCAAAGACCATGCCTCAGCCCGTAAAGCTAGGAGAGAAGATCACCGCCTTTGATGCGGTTGAGATTAACGACTGGCTGGCAAAGCGGAAGGAGGCGATCTGATGATGAAACAAAAAAGCCACCCGGCACAGGTGGATGATTCAGATATTCGCGGGATTGATTCTACACCCGCACCACTGAATATCAAGCCGCCATACAAAGTCGAAACATTCGGCCTGTATATGCTGACACACCCAAACGGGATCACCGCACTTAACACAAATGCCCGCACGTTCGCTGATTTCGATAAGAACGGCACTGGCAAGCAGTTTTACACCACCTGCCTACACACTGATATTGCCAAGCTCCGCAATCAGTATGGCGTTGACGTGTCCGGAGAGCCGGTCAAATACGTTTCCCGCCACGGCTACAGCACCACCTTTACCAGCTACCGGATTGCTGACCGCAAGGCCGCAGCCCGCGCCGTTGTACTGGTCAATCGCTGGCGTACAGAGCGTGGAGAATGTCACCTGCCGGCCGAATATTCGCAGCAGCTTATTAACCAGTTCCCGGACACTGCCGACCTGAAATAACGGAGCCTGAAAAATGAAAAATATCAGATTAACTTCTGAGGCCGCCCCTCACTCTGAGCATGGGTTCAGCAGTATTAAGCCTGACAGTGAAGACCACATTTCCATCATCAGATTTGAAGGAAAAAGTATCCGCATTGTGAATATCAGCGGTGAGCCGTGGTTTATCGCTAAGGATATTTGTGATGCGCTGGAAATGGCAGATCACTTAGTTGCCTTACGCCGCCTGGATGACGATGAAAAGGGGGAGTATTTAATACCTACCCCTGGCGGCAACCAGCACATGCGGACAGTTCAGGAGTCAGGCTTCTACAAGCTGATTTCCCGCAGCCGCAAAGCAACTATTCCCGGCACATTCGCCCACGGGTTCACCAACTGGGTATTTCGTGAAGTGATCCCTTCTATCCGCAAGACCGGCTCCTATGGCGTCCCGTTCGCATTTCTGAATGACCACAGCAAACGCCAGGCAGCCTATGACAAAAAGGCCAGTAAGCGCGGTAAAGATCTGCAAGCTTGCAAAGGTGAGAAAGCCCGCTTAATCGCCGAAGAAGCTGAATTATGGCGTAAGTACCAGCCGCAATTGCCGGAGGTTCACTAATGAATAATGTGACTGACATTTCCATGATTCGGTTAGTCGAACAGGGAAAGAAAGACCCTAACGAGATTACAGATAGTCTCATTGCCGCTGGCTACCAGAAGGAATTTACACCTAGCCAGTTAGCCATCGCCACAGCAGCAGTAACAGAGGCATTTTCTCATCTTGATTTACCCTCCCCCCTGGAGGCCACTACACCTAAGGACATTTCGGACTTCGTGCTGAATGCGATTGTTGATGACGCCTTACAGGATGATGACTACACCCCAGCCAAATTGATTTTTCAGATCATCAAAGCTGGGTTTAAAAAAGGTGCTGCTAATGGATAAGCCTAAACGCCGCTTTAGAAGCCCGCACGGGCGCACCGTCACGGTACTGGGAATGAGCGCCGGATGCGTTGTATTCATGCGCGATGACTACCCGCACCCATGCCAGAAACCGCTGGAGAAGTTCAAAGCTGAGTATGTGGAGGTGACAGATGATTCCCGCCCAGAGTAATGCTCTTTCACTGGCTGGACTGTTTTACATCCCTCAATTACAGGGATGTACTGGAAGCCGCCACTCAGCCAAAAAATCGTCTCAGTACCTGTCAAAACCTGACATTCATCAGCCAAATATCTGTCCGATGTTCCACCAGCAGCCGGGCTTTCGCAACCAGTACGCGCCTGCGCGCGAAGCTATTCAGGCGGTAATACCGCGAGGTGGGGAAAGATTTTCCGTAGCTGGTGGGTTTCAGAGGGAAGGTTTTTCCATCATCACCACGCGAGAGAGATATTTTTCGGAATCCAAAAAAAAGGGCAGCATTGCGAGTGCCACCCTTTCGACTACAGCCAATGAGTATCAGCCCTTTGGTTCAGTACCACGAGATTGTAACTCTTTTCGGATAATCCGCTTAATCCAAGCAGCCAGGGATTCGTCCCCGTCCTGTTGTTGGGCAGTTTCCATCAATTCCCTGAGTTCAGGATCAAGCCTGAATTGGAATGGTGGATTGCCTCTACGTTCATTCTTGTGTGTTGACACGTTAGCTACACCGATAGTAATGTATATATGTGTAATGACACATTACTATCACATGATACAAAAAACAATGCCCCGCAGTGGTGGAACACTGGCAGGGCATCTAACAACCACCGATAGCATAATTATCGAGGTAGCTGAGATGGATCATACCACACACCCGAAAGGGCGGCATTCTGTCACCCAAAAATCAGGCACTGACCCGGTGTCATTCGTCTGGATTATCGCCGCGGTTCGCCGTGACTGCCCGACTGTTAAGGCCACAATCCACCATATCGCCGCCGCTACAGAGCGCGAAGCCCGCCGCACACTGGCAAAAGATCACGTTTGCTTCTTTGCAGGCCGAATCCGTCAGGGGGTTAATCATGCGTAATCATTTTGATGTGCGCGGCTATGCCGTCAATAAGCGCGGCCTGACCGTGGGGATTGCCTACCAAATTGTTTCCTCTGACGTGAAGCACGCCACAGCCCACGCAATGAGCCGGGCGCAGGCCGAAGGGTTTACCCATATCCGCATTAACTACACGCGGGAGGTGCGGGCGTGAGCGCCATTACTCTGAGTAATAACAACCTGCCGCTGGTGGAGTACAAAGGTCAGCGTGTTGTGACCTTTGCCATGATTGACGAGGCGCATGAGCGCCCGAAAGGTACAGCATCAGCGGCATTCCGCCGTCACCGTGACCGCTTCATTGAGGGAAAACACTACTTTTCACTTAATGCTGACCAGATACGCGATGAATTAAAAGTCACTGGGTACGCTAAACGTACTCAGTCTGACAATTTATCAACTGGCGACGTTAAACATCGGCAGTTAACAGGTAAGACAACAACTGACGACGTTATACGGACGCAGTTAGGTGAAAATGTAACCAGCGACGTTAAACGTCGGCAGTTGCTTGATGAGTTATTTCCTAAGCATACAAAAAACGGTCTCGTTATAACCGAAATGGGATATTTGCTACTGGTGAAACCTTTCACTGATGAACTGTCATGGCAGATTCAGGAACAGCTAATCGAGGCTTATTTCCGCCCTAACCCGCATTTCTCCGACATTCGGCCTGTACTGATTCCGAGCATTCAGGAACTGGAAGCGATGCCGCTACAGGAAGCACAGGACGTACTGGCAGCAGCCGAACATAAATCCCACTGGCGACACGGAAAGCACGGCAGCGCAGAAATGAGTCAGCGCAAACGCGAATTGAAGGTGTTACGCCCAGCTATCAAACGCATTACCGCTCTTATTCAGTTAACTATTCCCGGCTTGGAGACAACGAAGTGATGACCCCTAACAAAGGCATAAAGGCCATTGATGCCCTGAGTAAAATTCAAAGCCTGTTATCGGCGGCGCAGTGTCTGACGTCCAGCCAGGAAGAGGCAGAAATACAGCTTGAACTACTGAATATCGCCGAGACCGTTGCCGTCCGTGTACTGGAGGAATGTAAGTGAGCCGTGACCATACATTAGAGCAAGTCGCAGAAATGGCTCATCAGGCCGAGATTGTTTGCAAGATGTGGGAGGATCACCCACACCACCTGGCTGACTGCGATCACTCAGCACTGGCAGCATTGGTAAAACGTTTATCCGGAAATGTTGCGGCATGGCTAGGCGATGAATTGGCAGAAAAGGAGCGCGGGAAATGACTATCCAACTGATAGACGCGGCCCGTCAGGTTGAGCAGGCGCAGTCCGTTCTGTCCATGTGGCTGGAATTAACCAAAGACCCGGAAGAAGCAAACAAAGTCGCAGCCATTCTGACTCTGTTACACGGCATACCGGCAGTAATGGATAAAGCCGACAGCGAAATGATGAACATGGAACAGCTACATTTAAAAGGACGTAAATAATGAGCCAGAAACTGATAGAAGCAGCCGCAGACGGCGTTATTTTCATGACCCGACGCACCGATGGCAGCCACCAGCACCAGAAGCTGATCGGCTATAAGACCGCTATCAGGACGCTGGATGATGGCGCTTATGACGATGACCTACCGAATGGCCTACGCCTGGTAGCGGCAGTATTTGAAGCCGAGGCAATGGGCTATTTCACCCCGACTGACGGGCAGCAGGTGACGTTGTGGCGCTGGATTGTGGCGGCCCTGTTTATCATCGAGCAACTGGAGCAGAACGGTGCTGGCGAAGTGGAACTGGAGGACGGCACTACACAGACGTTTGCCCGGTACTTTGGCAAACACGGCGGCATATCTGTTTACCCTGTCACTGAGCGCGTGGCCCTGGCTAATAACATTGAATCACTGGCCTGTGAGGTACACACCCACGAAGATCCGGAGCAAAAGGCTGTCCTCATATACCAGCAAATGCTGACTACAGACAGCGGAGCCTATGCTCTGTCTGACTGGGGCCGTGAGTGTATGGCAATACTTCACGACAGTTTTATTGAGCAAATTAACACCGAGGGGCTGCCTGCTGCCCCGGTATGGCACTAAGGAGGGATAACGATGCGTAACATTGACCTTATCCGGGAAGTGACCACCGCCGCCGCAGGGAACTGGCCTTTTGTTATGGCAGGCCTGTCTGTCCATGTGCCGCAGTCACCCCGCCAGCATTCATCCTGTCCGGCATGTGGCGGTAAAGATCGGTTCCGGTTCGATGACAACGGGCGCGGCAGCTTTATCTGCAATCAGTGTGGTGCGGGCGATGGCCTCGACCTTATCCGCAAGGTTCACCAGTGCGACACCACAGAGGCCGCAAAGCTGGTGGCAGATGTGCTGGGTATTGATTACCGGACAGCCGAAACAGACCACAAAGCAGCCAGCCAGCGGCGTGACCAACTGACACAGCAGCGCCAAAGCCAGGCCGAGGAATACCGGCAGCGCCAGGATAAAGCAGAGGCAGAGCGCCGGGTACAATTCGATACCAGGTATCAGCAGCTAGAGAAATCAGCAACTGACGGCGAAAGCCAATATCTGATTGCTAAAGGTCTGGATGGAGTGATCACCAGATGCCTGCCTGATGGCTCAATCCTCCTGCCACTGATGGACGCAGACGGGAATATCACCGCGGCACAGACTATCTTACAGATAGGCAGTAAAAAGCTGGTGGCCGGTTCTGCGAAGAAAGGCGCATATCATACCGTTAAAGCACTACAGCAGCCGCAGGCAGTTATCCTTGCCGAAGGTTACGCAACAGCATTGAGCGTGTCCCTGATGCGCCCAGAGGCGCTGACAGTGGCAGCCATTGACGCAGGCAACCTGTTACCGGTAGCTAAGGTGATGCGCGGGAAATACCCACAGGTACAAATCATCATTGCCGCCGATAACGATTATCCGCAGGACGACCAGCCGAACACAGGCAAGGATGCCGCAGAGACAGCCGCCCTTGCCGTGGCTGGTTTTGTCACAAGCCCACCGACTGACCACAAGGCCGATTGGGACGACTACCGGCAGCAGTACGGCCTAGAGGCGTCTACAGCAGTATTTAATGAAGGATTGTACCAACCACAGGAGGACGGCATGACAGCAACGCTACCGGTGATTGACGGCGGCAAAGGCGGCCAGCATAGCGACCCGCTCAAACCACACGTTAAAAGCCGGAAGGATGGCATTTATTGGATTGAGCCAAAGACTGACAAAGATACTGGCGAGATTATCAGTAAAGAGAGCTGGCTATCCTCCCCGTTAGATGTGATCGGCACTGGCCGCGATGATAAAGACCAGTACCTGATATTACGCTGGGTTCCCTATGGTGAAACGTCACCGGTAACAGCGCCGCTACCACTGGCTGATGTGGGGGAGCGCGAAGGATGGCGCACGTTAAAAGCAGGTGGCGTGAATATCACGACCAAAAGTGGGTTACGGGCAATTCTGGCCGACTGGCTGCAAATGAGCGGCAACCGCGAAATCTGGCGGGTGAGTCACGCGACTGGCTGGCAGTGTGGGGCATACATCATGCCGGACGGCGACATTATCGGCACCCCGGATCGTCCGGTACTGTTCAGCGGCCGCAGTAGTGCCGCATCCGGCTACAAAGTGACAGGCACAGCCGATAGCTGGCGGGGTTCCGTAGCCAGGCTTGCTGATGGTAACTATTCCATGATGACCGGGATCGCCGCAGCACTGGCGGCACCACTGATCGGATTATCCGGAGCTGACGGGTTCGGCATCCACTTTTACCAGCAATCAAGTGCCGGTAAGACAACAACGGCAAACGCCGCCGCGAGTTTATACGGTGATCCTGATTTACTGAAGCTGACCTGGTATGGCACCGCGCTGGGGTTAGCCAATGAAGCTGCCGCCCACAATGACGGATTAATGCCGTTGGATGAAGTCGGACAAGGAGCCGACCCGGTGAGCGTCTCACAGTCGGCCTATGCCCTGTTTAACGGCGTGGGGAAACTGCAAGGCGCGAAGGAAGGAGGAAACCGGGACCTAAAACGCTGGCGCACCGTGGCGATCAGTACCGGTGAAATGGATATGGAAACCTTCATCGCTACCAGTGGCAGAAAGACCAAAGCCGGGCAGCTTGTGCGCCTGCTGAATATCCCGCTGACTAAGGCTGTTAACTTTCACGGCAACGGCAACGGCAACGGGAAGCATCACGCTGACGCCCTGAAGGATGCCTGGCAGAGCAACCACGGAGCAGCGGGCCGAGCCTGGATAAAATGGCTTGCAGACAACCAGGGGGAAGCCGTTGAGATCGTCCGGGAGTGTGAAGAACGCTGGCGCGGCATAATCCCGGCTGACTACGGCGAACAGGTTCACAGGGTAGCGTCCCAATTCGCCATTCTGGAAGCCGCACTACTGGCAGGCCGGGTGATCACCGGGTGGGATGAACAAACATGCCGTGATGCGATACAGCACAGCTATAACGCCTGGGTGAAGGAATTCGGTACGGGTAACAAAGAACACCAGCAGATAATCCAGCAGACCGAGGCTTTTCTTAATGCCTACGGCCTGAGCCGGTTTGCGCCGCTGCCGTATGAACCGCGAGACCTGCCAATCAGTAACCTGGCAGGCTACCGGCAGAAAGGAAGCCACGAAAGCGACCCGGTAGTGTTTTACACGTTCCCGGCTACGTTTGAAAAGGAGATCGCCACTGGTTTTAACCCGAAACTGTTTGCTGAAGTGCTGAAGCAAAGCGGAATGCTGACACCGCCAGCCAGTGGCCGAGGTTATCAGCGGAAATCACCGAGGATTGAGGGGCGGCAGATTAACGTATTCGTCCTGAGCTTCATGCCAGAGGAAAGCGACCAGCCAGAGTAAATGCTTTTTCTCACATACGTAGTTTTAGTGTCGGTTCAGTTGGTTCAGTCGGTTCAATTTGTAAAGCGTATTGATTTATAAAGGTTTTAACTTCGTCATTGAACCAACACTGAACCAACAATTAGCTATTTTGAACCAACACAGGCGACAGGATAATTTTTCGCTGGCAGGTACTGAACCAACAATTACCCCCACTGAACCAACACGAAATTGCAAATGTTGGTTCAGCAAAATCCAGTGCTGGCGCGGCCTGCAAGCCCGTGAACCAACTGAACCGACTGAACCAACATACTTTCGGTTATTTATAGAAAAAAAATTGAGGTGAGCAAATTATGACAGCACAGATTTCAGCTTACGGACGGCTGGTGGCAGACCCACAGTCCCGAACCACAGCAAACGGTAAGCAGATGGCAATGGCACGATTGGCGGTGGCGCTTCCCTGCCATACAGCGCAGAACAATGAGGCGACCTACTGGCTGGGCGTTGTCGCTTTCGGTAGTCAGGCTAATACCCTGGCAAAGCACCATAAGGGCGACATGATAAGCGTTGCCGGGAATATGCAGCTCAACCAATGGTCAGGGCAGGACGGCGTACAGAAAGAACAGCCGCAGGTTATCGCTGACAGCATTATTAGTACCAGAACGTCACGACCTGGCGGCAGAAAGACCATCAGCAATCCGCAGCAGTCAGGCCAGCCACACAGTGCCGCGCCGGGATGGGAGCACTATCAGCAACCACCTTTTGACGATGAAGCAGAATTTTAATTATGAGCAAGCAGAGATGCGCCATACTGAGTCTTAAGCGTGACCGACATCACCAGGGAGTAGAATAGTATGATATAAAAGTCAGCTACTCATAAGCATTAAGGGTTGCATAAGAAAACTAGGGGGCGTGATGTTGAAATTTTTAGTCTTAGTAATTGTTACAAGTATTAGTTTACCATTCATACATCTAGCTGAAGCAGCCGCAACAGATTTAACAGACAAGTGTCGGCATGGGGTTCTTGCTGAGATTTATGTCGCACACGCAGCGCTATATAAAAAAAACGGTTCCACTCAAGAATACGAGACAGCACTAGCCAGTGCTAAAAGACAAGGCGCTATCCTCGGCTACCCGGATTACGCCATAGACTTAATGGTAAGCTCTGAAATGGGGGATGTAACTGATCAATCTAGTATCGATAATAGTCTTTCTGGCTTAAGTGATAATGGGCTTGTAATAGAACCACTAATTGAAGATTGCTTAAAAAAACCAAACGCATATATCAGAAATTACTAGGTGAATTATGAAAGTTGAAGATTACATATCTATCTGCCAAAAACTTCATGCAGAGTCAAGAAATGGGATGTCGTTTAGAGCGGGGATTGTTCATAGCCTATTACTTAAAGAGCAAGAGTTATTACAAGAAGAACTCCGTAAAAGTAGTGAACAAGATGAGGCTAAAATGATATGCGCCTGCCTTAAAGCGATTAGTGAAACTCTTGACGACATAAATACCCCCCCAAAAAACAATTTGAAATAAGCCTTTCTTACGCATATCGCCCAAACGGCCTCACAGGGTCATTCCTCTGATTTTCTAGGCCACAATAAAGCAGCCGGGTAACTCCGGTTTTTTTGTGCCTAACGATAAATAACGTTGATCTGACCGAACACTCAATCGTTTCGTAAATCGGTATAAATTTATTAACTATTGCAAATAGTGAAACTATAATAGCTGTATAAATAACCAATATGGACAGATAACCATGAGTACAGCAAGCCTGAAGCCGGTACTACTGAGCCGCGAACAAATCACTGCCCTCCGAGAAATACAGGAGCAGGAGCGCAGCAAATCCCCGTTAAACATAGCCTCGACAATCCACGTTATTGCCCGCCAGTTGATGGACAAAGCGCTGGCACAACTGCAAGGGGGTATGTAATGGAGCAACTTGCCCGGCTCACTGATGCCATCGCCTCAGCATATCTGAAATATCTGTGCCACCTCACTGGCGGCATTAGCGTTAAATATGGCGGAAGACGCGGCGATGTTACTCATGAAAATTTAAGCCAGGGGCTGCTTGCTAACGCAGTGGCCGCGGCAAAGGTAAATTCTAAAGCTAATACAGAAGCAGCCGCGTATAGCTACCTGTCGCCTTTGTTATGTCTGGAGGGGAAAGAGTACAGAGTGACTGAATGGGGGGTTTATGTCATTGAAGCTATGACACGCAACGCTCTGAAAAAATCGCTTAAACCTACAATCCATTAAGGGGAAGGTGATGGATAACCAGAACGCCGGAAGCATATATTTTGACGTCAGCCTTGACTGCGAAAAGGCGATAAATGCACAAAAGCAACTTAATGGTAGCTTTAACTCAATGGAGCAGAGCGTTAATCGTGCCGGTCGTGCCATAGATTCAGCAGAGGAATCTTTTTCGACGCTATCAAAAGTGGCTCTGTCTTTGTCTGCTGCGTTATCAGTTAAACAGATTACCGAGTATGCCACCGCCTGGGTTGATGTAAACAATAAGCTCGCCAACGCGGTAAAAGCGAATGAGTCACTCGCTGAAGTTACAAGCAGAGTCTTTGATATTGCACAATCAACAAAAAGCGATTTGCAATCGACCGCCGCACTATATGGAACTTTAGAGCGATCTACTCGCAGTCTGGGACTGAGTTCAGATGACTTAGCCTCCGTTATTAAAACCGTTAATGAGGGTCTAGTCCTCTCGGGTGCGACAACTCAGGAAGCTTCCGGGGCTACGCTCCAGCTATCCCAGGCTTTAGCATCTGGCGCGTTGCGTGGGGACGAATTTAATTCTGTCTCAGAGGAAGGAAGTCGCCTTGCTCAGGCTCTGGCTGACTCTCTGGGTGTTAACATCGGTCAGTTAAAGAACATGGCAGCTCAGGGGCAACTCACCTCGCAGGTCGTTATAAACGGCCTTCTGAGCCAGGGTGCTGTGATTTCTCAGGAATTTAATAACCACACCACAACATTAGCGCAGTCATTACAAATTGCCGGAAATAATCTCACTAAGTTTTTCGGGCAAAATGCGACGGTAAATACTTTTTTAACTGCGGCCGGAAGAGGCATTGTCACACTATCAGAAAATATAGGTGGCCTGGCTTCAGCTCTTAGCGTGGCTGCCGTGGTCATGGGTGGAAGATACGCAGCGGCATTGACGCTTTCCGCCGCATCATCACTGAAAAACACACTGGCGACTATTCAGCAATCCAAAGCAGCTGCGGAGGCAGCGCAGACAGCAACCTTGCGGGCCCAGTTTGAAGAACGATCAGCTATTGCCCTGAAAGATTCAGCCTTCAGGGAAGTAGCCCTGGCTTCCGCTCAGGTTCAGTCAGCCACAACAGCAGCAGACGCAGCTTCAGCGCAAGTGAGGCTATCATCCGCCAGGCTGGCCGCTACAGATGCGGCACTGGCCGCGACTCAGGCAACAAACAGGCTAGCGGCAGCACAGGAGTCAGCAGCTGCGGCATCTGCATCCGCCGGCAGTGTGATGTCCGGAATGGCTAAGGGAGCGCTCTCTCTGATTGGTGGGCCGGTTGGTGTGGCAATGACCGCCGCGGCAGCTATTTACTATTTCAAGCAACAGTCAGACCTGGCAAAAAAATCAGCAAATGACCTGGCGGATTCGGTCAGTGCTTTAGTCGGTCAATTCCGGGAAATGAGCGATGTACAGCTGGGTGCTGAAATTGCAAAACTTAGCCAGAATATACCTGCCCTGACTGAGCAGGTAGGCGATATGCAGAAAGCCTACGGTGATGCGACTTACCGTGTACAAGACCTGCAAAAAGAGATAACTAATTTTGGCATAAACACCACCCGGGGCAGGCAGGCGTCTGAGGCACTTCAGGGCGCATTAGATAATCAGGCTATAGCAGCAGCAAGCCTCGAAAAAGCACAAGACAGATTAAGTCAGACCCAGAGCGCAGTTACACTTGGTCACGCTCAGTTGAACGGAACTCTGCTACAGGGGGCGGATTTACTTTCCCGGGAAAATACTCAGGTTGGAGTTGCTGACGGCCTTTACCGCAAATTCGGCCAGGCTCTGGACATTGCGGCCCAGGCTAAAGAGAACTTCAATTCAAAAAGCCTTGTTATGCAGCGTCCTGCTGATGCTGAGGGCTACCTTAAAGACCTTAAAGATGAAAACGATCTGCTGGCTATTCAGGATTTAAGGCAGCGGGCTGTAACTAAAGGCAGGATGGATTTCCAGAATAAGATTGCCGGGAATAAAAATACCGACCAAAGCTACCTGAATTCATCAAAGTACCAGGCTGATATAAAACTGGCCGGAGAGCTGGCAGGCAAACACTACGACGAGCAGCAGGCAGATGCCGCGAGACAGAAACAGCAAAATGCAGGTATTCAAACCGATAACCAGCAGGCTAAAGCGGAGGCATCCATAGCCCAAAAGCTGGAGCAAATGCGCCAGCAGTCAGATCTCAATGCGGTATCGTCGCAAAACCTGACTTTGGAGCAAGCTAAACTCCGCGCCGAAATGTCGCTCGGTAAAAATGCCACAGCCGCACAACGAGAGGAGGCTGCCAAATATGCTGAGTCTATCTGGCAGCAATCGGCCGCCCTAAAGGCCAGAAACCTGATCCCTGAAGTCGCAGAGAACGATGATTACAGCGACAAGCAAGGGCAGCTCAATCTCCTTAAAAACCAGACTGACTCTCATGGCAAACTCCTGTTAAGTGAGCAGCAATACAACGAGAAATCAGAGCAACTTGCACAACAGCATCTGGTTAACCTGCAAAAAATCCACGCACAGGAGCAGACCAGCAACCCTATAGCTTCTGCGCGGGCAGAAATTGACCCTATCCAACAACTGACAAACCAGTACAACCAGCAAAAGCAGTTATCTCAGCAGTACCAGGCTCAGGAGCTGGCGACCTTACAAGCAGCTAATGCTAAAAAGCTGATTAATGATGAGCAGTATCAGGCAGCTAAAGCCACAACTGAAAATCAGTACCGTATGCTGAGAACAGCGGCTGACAATCAGTATGACCAACAGAGAACGGCAGCTGAATGGCAGCTACTCAGTCAGCAAGGGCTTGGGTACCAGACGCTAACGAGCGCAGTCGATGCGTTCAGTCAGTCGGCAGGTAGCGCACTAACCAGTGTGATCACTGGCGCTTCAACCGGAAAAGAAGCAATGGAACAGTTAGGTCAGGCTATTTTGAGCAGCGTTGTGAATACACTGGTTCAGGCGGCAGTCCAGGCTCTCATTGTGAAGCCGTTACTGGCCGCGTTCGGTGTGACGGCAGAGTCATCGCTTGGATCTAGCACGGCGGCTGCCGGGGAGTCGTATGCGGCATGGGCTCCGGCAGCAGTGGCAGCATCAATAGCGACGCTGGGGACTGCGGCAGGAATGGGGTTTGCTGCTTACGCAGGAGCGACATTGGCGGGATCGGCGCTTGGAAAGCGTAAAAATGGCGGGCCTGTCAGCGGTGGCGGCTTGTATGAAGTCGGCGAAGATAATTTGCCGGAAATGTTACAGGTTGGCGGCAGAAACTACATGCTGCCCGGAAATAATGGCAGAGTGTTCAGTAATAAAGACCTGACCGGCGATAACGGAAAAGCGTCGATACCGAAAGCCAGCACCGGATCGCAATACCTCAGCAACTCAAACAATCAGAGCACCCCATCAGCTGATACAAAGTCAAAAGAGATTCAGGTAAACATCCAGTTTGTGGATCAGACTTCCGGCGGGCAGCATTCGTTTCAGGCTCAGGCAGTACAGCAGGAAGGTGTGGTTACTGTAACAGGACTTCTAACTGATGCCGCAACAGGTGGCCCGGTATCATCTGCATTTCAAACCGCATTTGGCCTGTCACGAAAAGCGACCGGGGAATACTAATGGCGATTACGGAAAAGGAAAGCGGACATGCCTCCTGATAGCAGGAAAGAACAGGGAAAATACCCGACCCGTTGGCAAAAAGGAAAGTCAGGAAACCCAAGCGGCAGGCCGGGCAAAGGTGCGGAGATACGCCGCCAACTGATGGAGTTAACGCCTGAGGCTATGGAGTCGATTACTGCCGGGATTAAAGCCGGTGATACGGCCTGCCTGAAGATATGGGCTGACCGTTGCGACCCGGTGAGCAAGGCCACGCTGCCGGCCGTTGAGTTTATGGCTGATACCACGGATTTAACCCGCTTCAGTATGTCTGTCCTCGCCGCTATCAGCAAAGGTGAGGTTACCCCTGACATTGGCAGTCAAATCATTAATGCCGCCGCCAGTGCCGCCCGTGTTGCTGAAATTGACCAGATGCGCCGTGAACTGGCTGAACTACAGCAGCAGGTACAGGAGATGATGAATGACAATGCGTAAAACGCTTGATGACCTGAAAGCAAAAGTCAGCAGCATGTCACCAGAGGAGAGAATCAGCGGCATTGTGCTGGTGGGCATAGATAAAGACTCTGACGGCGAAATTATCGTCGCCAGCAGGTCATATATACCGTTCGGAAAGCATGGCGGCGAAGCCTGGCAGGAGGAATACCCCGAAGGTGATCCTCGCCGTGTGAAATGGGAGAAAGACCAGTGACAACCAAATCCGCATTATCCCGGTTAAGGGCGCAGTTAGCCCACCAGCACAATGACGACTCACGGACAGACGTTGCCGTTATATCTGCCCTGATGGATGAAATCACCGGAGACAGGCCGGACGGAGCGGCGGCAGCTATCGAGGCCAGACAACACCGGCGCACCGGGTATACATTCCCGCATAGTTTGAAACTGAGAAGCCTGCTGACCCGTGAGAGATAGGGCGTACCAGCAGATATTATGTTAAGATCTAAACTACTTTCGCTTTCAGCATTTATAACTTCACTTCATATACACTTAAATCACAATGCAATATAAAACGTTCTTTGAAACCCCAGCTGTAGATGACTTCCTTAGGCTAAGAAAAGACTCTGGCCTTACTCCCAGAACCAAAGAGGCAGCCGAGTCAGGACTCCCAAATACAAAGATTGGTGTGACTGTAAAGTACGGAGATAGCGTAATTGGTATGGGGAGAATTATTGGTGATGGGATGTGCTATCAAGTGGTCGATATTGCAGTTCTTCCCGAACATCAGGGAAAAGGGATAGGGAAAAAAATAATGTCTGCTTTGATGACTGAATTAAAAAACCAGGCCGGCACAGAAGTATATGTGTCCCTTATAGCTGATGGCCCCGCAAAAATTCTATATGAAAAATTCGGGTTCCAAGACGTTGCTCCTAAGTCTATTGGGATGAGCCTGTGGATAAATAGTTAAAGCCATAGATTATAGGCATTGTCTTGTACGGATAAGATTAGACAAAAACCCGTAAGAGCAAACTAAGAGGACCGGGTATTGGTAGTACCGTCCGACCAGTGGAAGAAGCCACGCCCGCCACGCTGATATTACCCGTTCACTACCGCCGCTATTTTAGTAGCGGTTCCCTTCTGACGTTTCCAAGCGCTGTATATATCCTTATCCCACGCCTTGCCTGCTTTCGTCTGATAGCCGGCCTCGTTTAGTCGCTCCGCTATAATGCGCCCGTTGTCGAATCCTTCTTGTATCGTGGCGGCCACTATCTGAAGAACCGCAGACTCATTGTACAGGTGCGGAGGTATGCCCTGTCTACCACCCATCAACGCAGCGGCCGCCGTTTCCATGCGCTCAACCAGTGACAGAATCCGGTGATCGGGATTACTTTCTGGCTGGCCCAGTTTTTGGCGTACAGCGTCAATTAGCCATGCTGTTTTGTCATTGCCGGACTTACTCACGGCAGAGGTGAAGGACTCGACCAGTTCGGCAGGAACGCGAAAGGTAACAGATAGGGATTTGCTCATTATGACCACCAGCAGAAGGGAGACAGAGCGATACTTTAGCACTGTAAGACAGCGTAAGACAGCAAAGCTATTTCCGTAGCTTCGGTGACGGCATCCAAAAAAAGTGTAGGTACATGCGACCTCCCACCGGTAATCCCCCCGACAAATCAGGCGGCAGTTTTACCCTTAAAGTGCAAAACCACTTAATTGTGGTTATTGGCGATACGGTGATCCCCGTAACGGTAGCAAAACCTTGCCAGATTGACTTGCAACTAAGAACGAGAAGCGGAAGTTAGAAATTTTATAAAGTCATTACTTAAAGTGTGACGTGTTGAGCAATAGAGAACGGGTCACACCAGCAGCGGGTGTTCTTCCGCTTCCTCGCTCATTCGCTAACTCCATCCGATCATTAGACTGCGGTGAGCGTTACCAGCTAATCATGGCGAGAATATCCGTAATAAGAGTGGGAATAACTCACAAGAAATGTCCACTGTATGACAATGAATTACCCACAAAGTACTGTCACAGAAAGAAACTATTCTTACAAAGACGGCTATTATCTGATATAGGTTTATTGTCAGTATCACTGCGTACGGAAGTATGATCGTGGAGTAAGCTTACCGGTATAATCTTATAAAATGGAGAAAATGATGAAATCGAGAGATTTAAAAACAATTCACGACCTGATTGTTACTAACTACCAGAAACATGATTTAGGTAATGGTCGTTATCTACACACATTTCAGCCAGCAACAACAGAGACAACCTATCAATTCGAAGCTAACTTTGAAAATGAGCTAGTCCCTGGAGAAAGATATAACATAGGATTTACCGAAGCTGATGGTCTCAAAGTAGTAGACATATCTTGTGTATCGAAGTCCTCTATAGTTAATCAATATATTAGCTACGAGTGTGCAAAATTAGTTTCAAGAGAAAAGCACGATGAAAACAAAGGAAAGAATGATTCAAGAGTCAATTACTCTGAAAAAAATGATTACTATTGGGGGAAAAAATATGCATGGCGAGAGTTTGGATTAGTCATCCCCCAAGAGGTGTTTTATAAATATCTATTAGATTGCATTAATCACCCTAATATACCATGTACAGTTACAACTCCCGGCTATCCTAGAGGTGATGACTCGATAGCATTTGCCAATACAGGGCTCGAAACAGCAATCGCGGAACTAATAAGTACATCTATAAGAATTAAGGATGGTCCTTATTTCAAATCCCCTCTATATTTCGATGGTCATAAGAGGTTCACAATAAAGGGCATCAGCGCAATAACAGACAAAAAATAATCCAATATCATGGGTTTATGTAAAAAGATGACCCACCCCCATTAAACTAGCATACCATGTGCCAGCAATGTCCGCTGTTGGCACACAGCTACCGCTAAGGTCTGGCTTCATCATGAGATGTTAGTTATACACCAATTTTAGTTGGCGATGGTCAAGTAATCTGCAAACGGCCGTCAAGTAAGACGCAATTACACAACTCTTTCGTAATACCAATAGTTTACCAGGCACCAGAAGATGCTCACAACAGAGTAACCAGCATTTAACCTGTCAGTTGAGAATTACCGACAGTAACGCACAAAGCCAATGACCTTGAAATGAAGGAGACCAGTTACAGTAGGGTAATGTTAGCGCAGTTCTACTCTTTGCTTTTTAATCATGTGGTTAACACACATTTAGACCCCGGCTCACAATTGAGCACACTGATTATGCTGGTAAAAATGACCGATACCCGCAGACCTACCACACCAAAAAGGTAGTGACCAACCCTGCCCCATGAAGACGGTAAGATTACGGCAAGGATCACACCAAAGCGGTGCTAGAGGAGTTTTTTCTCTGTGTGCCACCTATTACCATTAGCCTATGTATTTTATTTCGCCCCAATGGTTAGTATGTTATCTCTTTGCAAACAGTAAACATAAGGCAGTCTGAAGATGCAAGAACACCACCAACCATTTGAAGATTTAAGACAATATGATAGCGAAGGGTTAGAGTATTGGTCAGCGAGAGATCTGGCGCCCTTGCTAGATTATCGGGATTGGAGAAACTTTCAAAACGTTCTATCACGAGCATCCCAGGCATGTGAAACCAGTAATCAAAGGGTTTCAGACCATTTCGTTGAGACCACCAAAATGGTTGTTCTGGGGTCTGGTGCTCAGCGAGAGTTAGAGGATGTACACTTATCCAGATATGCCTGCTACCTAGTCGTACAGAATGGTGACCCCAGCAAACCTGTTATTGCTGCTGGGCAAACCTACTTTGCAATACAGACCAGGCGACAGGAACTGGCTGACGATGAAACATTCAAGCGACTTCGCGAAGATGAAAAAAGACTATTCCTCAGAAATGAACTTAAAGAGCATAACAAGCAATTGGTTGAAGCAGCCCAAAAGGCTGGCGTTGAAACTGGATTAGATTTTGCCATCTTCCAAAATCATGGCTACCAAGGTTTATATGGCGGATTAGACCAAAAAGCAATCCACCAAAGAAAAGGATTAAAAAAGAGTCAAAAAATCCTAGATCACATGGGGTCAACAGAACTAGCGGCAAATCTATTTAGAGCAACCCAAGCGGAAGAAAAGTTAATTAGAGATCAGGTTAATTCGAAGCAGCAGGCAAACCAAACACATTTCGATGTAGGTAGAAAAGTAAGACAGACGATAGAAGAATTGGGAGGGACTATGCCGGAAAACCTTCCGGTACCAGATCAAAGCATAAAACAGATTGAAACAGCCTCCAAAAAATTGAATAAAAAACAACCTTAGAAGAATAGCACCCTGATTTACCGTGTACACAAGGGTGTACCTAAAGCAAATCGGTAGTATCAGGAATCCAGTAATAACGAGCCTTTAAGACTCATACTCAACAAACAGATCCAATAGAGTAACGTTGCATACTGTCGCATTCAGTAGCATAAAGCCAATACAGCCCG
>ERZ794936.425-NODE-425-length-20648-cov-33.821250_pt1 | contig 20648 bp, 6 predicted proteins | sample MGYA00511083_ERZ794936 | MGnify/ENA primary metagenome ERZ794936 (study PRJEB30137, sample SAMN04331409) | food metagenome | isolation source: Y2 must sample point D1 replicate A | place: Australia: South Australia | collected 2014 ... | reverse complement strand
CTGCTGCTGCTGCTTCTGCTGCTGCTGCTTCTGCTGCTGCTGCTGCTGGGTTTGGATTGTTATAGAGTGCGTCAGTTGGTGTGGGTGTGTTTTGCAACTCTTCCAAAGCTTTATCAATATCGCTTAATGTGCTGTTAATCATCATATTTCTTGCATTCGCACTAGAATTCGTAGCACTTGTTGAATCATCTTTGAAAGTTTGATTTGTGGAATAATCTTTTTTGCCATTTGCCGGATTCAAAGCGGCCACTGGCGAAACATCTGTGCTGGAGTGAGTAGAGTTACCACTCAACAGTCTACTGAAACGTCTAGTCGCACCGTTAAATATCCCTAATGAGCTGCTGTTTTCTCTTGCAACAGCAGGATAATTGTTCCCATTGTTCATAGGACTATTGCCGTGACTATGCTGACTATTTGAAGAGGCAGTACTGAAATTTCTTTGAGAGCTTCCAAGGGGCGATTGAGGTGGAACAAATCCCATATTAGGTTGATGTCTTTGTGCATCTGACTCCAAAGATGTTGTAGATCCATTTAGCCCAGGTGATATCAATCTTCTTGATGATTTTGTTCTCACCAGCGATTGTCCTTTACTGTTGACACTGATTTCCTGGGTAAAGCATCTTGGGTATAGTCCTTCAAACCCTGTTCTCAAGTTGCGTCCCAAGTACCACCCATCGTTGTATTCTTGGTCATCGGTGATGACCTGTATTTTGTCGCCAGGTTTCATGTCCAACTCATCGTCCATGCGCTTGTTGTACTCATTTATAACTATGTACAGGGGAAATCTGTTCATCTTTTGCATATTGGGTGTTTATTTCCTTTCGGTGTTGAAGTTTTCTCTTGAGGGGTGTGATGTGTTGTTTGTAACGGCCACTTTTCTTGTCTGATAAATAAGTTTAAGTGCTGGAAAAGATATATGGTTTTGCTAGCTAGTACTCTTGTTGATGGATTTATTTTTTCTTTATGCTTGGGCTAATTAAGAGAAATATCAAGAAAAAAGTTTTGCGTTGCTCTAAACAAAAATGCAAATGTATTAATTCGATTTTCATTAATCAAAAGAACCAAAACAAGAATTTTCAAATTGTGATAATAAATTAAATTAGAGGCCTTCAAACAAAAAAAAAAAAAAAAGAAAAACAAAAGAAAGCGAAAATAATCGTATTATGTAGGTCAACTCACATGATGATAATAATAATAATAACAATAATAATAACAATAATTCATATTAGAAGCGAGAATTTGTTTTATCTGTGGCAAAAAAAAATAAAACATTGCCAAACAAAAAAACAGGCAGTAAAATGTAGACTTGCAGTTTCATACAAAAGCAAATGTTCGGTATTCCGGAAAAAATATTTATTTTTTCTTTCTTTTTTTTTTTACATCATCAGTCCAGCATGCCGAGAAAGAAAAATAAATAAAAAAAAAGGATGCAGGCTTCGGACATCAGTGCAAATAAAATTGTTTCCAAAATCCGGAGTTTAAACATGTCAAATCCATAAAGCTAAGAATCTCCCCACAAAGTAAACTTTGAGATAAGGCTACGGTTCCGATTTCGATATATATATATATTTTGAGTAAAAGTTGTAGCTTTTTGCTAAAAGCTTGTTGTTGCTACTAGACTAAAAAAAAAAAAAAAAAAAAAGAAAAACTAGCTGAAACAAACAAGAAGCATTTACCACCGTTTGTTGTTGATAAAACCTTTACTTTCAACTAGAAAACTGCCATGCCTTCATTCACCAGTAAAGGGAAAAGCAAACGTCCAAAGTTTCTTTTGGACTTCAAGATCAATGAGATGACCAACATCCCACAGTCCTCGGGGATGTGCTATATCAAGTGGAATCTTAAAGATGGGACCGGGACGCATGGGTACGGGACGAGCAAAGTGCAGGTATCTGCGCCCATGGGAACTTCAAAATCGAAAACACAAGCAGGATCCACTCCTCTAGCCAACCAGCCCGCGGACCAAAATGCAGCTTTGGGTCATGATCCGACGGGAGCCAATGGGTTTGTTACTCCAAGCGTTTCCCGCAAAAGCAACGACTCTTCCAGAAGATCTAGTTTCAATCATACCAACGCACAACGAAGAAACTCTTTGTATAAAAGCTCTGTTGGTTCGCCCTTGAAGTCTCCAGTTGATGTGCATTTTAATGATCGTTTGTCACGGACAGAAAGTACAACATCTAGTGGTAACCAGGGGAAATCTGATACAGCAACTCCGCGCACACATGATCTAGTCACTGTAGAGGCAAGTCACCAATCAAAGGGCCATACTGGGAAAAAACCTGTGGTGAATCACAAGTGTGATTGGGACTACAACCTTCAAATGCCAATCTTGATGAAGTTCCATGTTGACGACAACAGGAAAATTGAAGAAAACGTACTTGTTATGCGGTGTTATTTTGAATTTTTAGACGATGACAAAAAGGATTTCTCCAGTCTTTCAAAAGCCGAGCTGAGAAAAGACATCAATTTTCTGACAAACTCTTCATCTTCAACAACTGCATATGACCAGTATAACTCGAATAACGGTAGCTTGGAAGCGGATTACCGGTCCAAGATTTTTGGACACGGCAATCCGTTTTTAAACACTCATCATAGAAACACTTCTTCGGCCTCGGAAATGAGTGTGTACTCCAACTCCACTGCTAATTCTACTAACAACACAACACAACCTTCCATGTCTTCTTCCATTTTTGCTACCTCTCCTACATCAAGCATCTCATCTTCCTCATCTGCTAGCGCGAAAACAAAAGGCAGAATTCTTCTTGGGAGTATTGCTATAAATATTTCAGAGTACATCAATCCCTCAGAGGAAATGCAAACTTACAAGTTTTTGTTGCAAAAATCAAAAGTCAACTCTATTTTGAGTTTCTCTTGTCAATTGAAAATAGCAAGAGGATCATACAAAGATTTTGAGCTACCGGTGAAATTCTCTTCAGGACAATTGCCAAACACGTTAAAACAGTTTGGAGACAGAAGTCCTCCAAACGGGTCAGCAAGGGCCCAGCCGTCTTCACTAACAGGAATAAAATGCAGCGTTGGCTCATCCACAAACAGCTCCGCGGGAAGTAATATGCCTGATGGGCTTATCACAGATGAACATTGGGGTCAAAAAAGCCAGCTAGGAGCTTGCTCCATCAATGAAGTAAGATTCAATTTGGCCACTCCATTGATGGAAACATTGTACGAAAAGACGTATCAAATTCCGTGGGACAAGAAAAGCTATGAACTAGATCCAAAGAGCTGTGTTCTCGATATTTTGGAGGGTGGAACTGGTTGGAAAGAACTTGACGATTGTCGTCCATGTTTGTCAAAAAAAGACTCACAATTCTCACACATTGCAAGACTACGAACTGATAATGCAAAGCAAAGACCTACTATAAAAGAGAACCCGACTTTTAGTGAACCTTCGAAAACTTCTGATGTGTACAAGCCAAGAAGAACACAGAGTCACAAAAGTGGAGACACTACACAGACCAAGAGTACTGGTGAAAAAAGTGAAAATGCTGCTGCTTATGACAATATCAACGGTGACTCTGACATATACAATGACCTGCAGTCGAAAACAACCGAAGGCAGATTTCCGCATAATCCTTATATGGATTCTAGCAGTAGTTCTTCCTCAATTTGGGATTCCAGCAATGAGAAAACTCCTGCCAAGCGCTCAACACAAAATGAGGATGAATCCCACACATCTTCTTTTGCAGGAAGCGTGACTTCTTCAACTTGGAGTGACACAGATGACGAAGAAGATGAAAATTTCGACACTAGTGTTTACGACAAAGACTTTGAGCATCAAAAACATCGCAAGTACCTTTACATTGACAAGGTGAAGGGTAATGTGCGCAACAAGCTGGTGGACACAAAAACGTGGACAATACACAAGTTCCTAGAATAAAAAAAAAAACAGTATTTTTTCAAAAGCTAAACACCATTTATATGAGAGGAAAAAAAAAAAAACATTTAAATACTAACTATATTTCAAGCGGCTTGGCTTGATTGTCATGCTTTGGCACAAACACGCATATCCAAGCGAGGTTTGTCCTCTTTTGAAATGCAACTCGCTTTGTCTTACCCGCTTGCCATGCCTTTTATTGTAAAACATGCACTTCAGACATCTTTTATCTAGTGTGCCTTTGAATATTCCATTCAAAATCATTGGGAAAGATGAATTTGCAGTAATTTTTGTACCATGCCTATAGTGGGGGTCCTTAATGTTGCACACTAAAGGAACAAGCCCGTCAGATGTCTTGTGAAACTCGGAAACCAAAGATTTCTGAATAAGTTTTTTTCTATGCTTCTTGGACACGGAACCGCGCGCTTTTCTCGATCGAAACAATTGTTTCATTATCATTTTCTGAAACATTGCTGCTGTTTTCGCTTCTTGCAACGACTTTTCGCTATCAATATAAAAAGATTCCAACCAAAGTCCTAATGAGTCTTCTAATAAACGGCCATTATCCTGTTGCATCTGTGTTGAAGCAATTAATTTGTTTTGATCATGTTTTAAATTAGCTTGACTGGGTTTAGTTGTCTTTTTATTACAAAGTGCAAGACCAACGGTTTTCTCGTCACTTGCAATATTTGAGAGCAAAAAATCTTTTTCCAAATTATCGAAAAAAGTGTAGTTGGCAAATAAATCGTCTTCTTGAGTGCTCAAGTTTTTTTTTGACAAGTCCAAGCAATGCTCTTCTAGTGAAAAGCTATCCGACAAACTCTTTTGATGAGGAGTTGGTGATTTCTTAAAGCAGTCAAATGTCACATCGTTTTCATTATAAAAATGATGCTGAAAACTGAAAGGGTCCGGTATATCGTTGTACAACAAGGAGGTTGTGACTAAACGAGATTCGGTGCTGGATTTTTGAGCCATGTATCTATGACTAACTTTTAATTGCACTTGGAACGTTGGTTTGCAAGTTGTTGCTTAGAAAGCTTTTTCTATGATATATTAATTCAGCAAAAAATTCAAATACTCAGAAAATGTGTATGTTCTTTTCAAAAGCAAGCAAACAAAACCTTTTCAACTTTTTTGAGCTTTTAAGTCAGTACAAAAACATTAAAAGACTTAGTTCTTGTCAAAGCATTCAAACTCTGAAAACTTTTATCAATAAATCTGCACATTCTGTTGGCCTGAGTAGAAAGCAACTTTTGATTAACTCTAGATTAAAGTGGAGCTTCATATTTAGCTTTCAGATACTGGAAAGTGTATGGTCTGTTGTTGTTTTTTTTCCACGTCTACTTTCAGCTATAAGCTCATCGCAGGTTTGCGTTTTTGTTGTTAAATTTTTTTCCTCTCTTTCTTTTTGCTTTGTTTATTTTATTAGCCGCGATCATACATAAAAAAGCAAGACCCGAAACACAAAGAAGGAGAAAAAAAAAAAGAAAAAAAAAAACGGCACGTGCTTCTGGTAAGGCATTGTTTCTTATTTCAATTCGGCTTCTTAACGGTAGTGAATTTCATAACCATCAAATTTGTCTTGTTCAAGGGAATTTTCGTTCTACATAGAGCACAGGTACCAGCGAGCCTCTGTGTTCTTGAACTGTTCAACATGTTGAAAAGACAGTCTGTGCAAAAAACATGTCCACACTTTGTAATCATTGCAGGACTTGGTGGTTCCAAGCAGATCGGACACTGGTACTGAGTGATACTTTTGGTTACATCGCCCCGTTCTTTAGATTTGTCTCTAGGAACGCTTGGTTTCTCAATAATTTCGATATCATCATCGTCTATTGCTTCGCCGACTTGTTCGTTCCGGATGTCTTCGGCAATAACCACCAGTTCGTCGGAATCGAGTGCTTGCTGTTGTTGATTAGTGGTTGCGTCAGGCAAAGTGTTGCCAGCGTGTTTTTGTTTCTTGGTAACAATTTGTAACTCTTCAAAGTCAGCAGACTCAACAGAGCTGATTCTGGCTCTTTTATTGTTCGAAGAACTTGACGCAACAGTTCCTCCGTGTACGTCTTCGGTGTTGGCTTGGGAAGTGGATAGTTCTGCTAGACTGATGTCTTCAGCCATGGTGTTTGAAATTCTTTCTATTTTTTATCTTCACCGCTGATCTTGCGACTTTTACCTGATCCTAGAGCTACTTATATGCAGAAAAAAAAAAAAGGATAAGGATTGTTTGTCATTTTACGTTAGGGGGGGCCATGGTCATTGAATAGATGGGTTTATCTACGATGTTGACACTTTGAATATTTGATTCGAAAAGGTTATCCAGGTCAGAGCGTACCCGACCATCAGGTCAACATGCATTCTAAAACCATTTTTGTGACATTTTAACACCCATACATTTTGTAAAGATTTTTTATAATCAGGTATTATTTTTTTAAAGTAGTCTTTTTTTTATCCTGAAATGAGCTATAGAAAATGAAAAAAAAAAGTCCAAACTGAATATTCCATAACCAAATTCTTCAGTTTTTTAAGCTTAAATCTTTAAAAGTTACATCTTGTCTAAATAAAAAGGCAAGCCTGGAAGTATTGCCACTCTCTTGTCAAGTGGAAAATATTAAATTACCGCATACAGACTTTCATTGATCGACAACGAAACAGACTTCAACAAATATTCAAATCTTTAGTTTCTCGTATCTAATGATACACTCTTTTACGCTGTTGCTTGTTACTGTGCATAGTTTGACAGCAATCTGCATATCTTTTGCGACTATATAAACCTATTGGAAGTATAGAATTGATGTTTCTGAGCATATTCCTTATCACGTGCAAATGAGCTGGCTCCAAATATCACAACTAATAGTGAGCTGCTCGGGTAACAAAATTTAGCTGACTGATAAATTTTTGTTTCTTTTTTCTATCTTTCGCTTTATTGCTATGAATTTATGCCAGTTTTTTTTTCTGGTTTTTACTCAGTTTCAACAATTATACTGAATAATTTCCCATGGCTTGGATAATAATTTGGAAATGATGGTCAATGAAGTTTTTGCCATAATGGTGTTTAACATTAACAACTACTAGTTAGTAATACGTACAACTAAATGTTTTTTTAACTATAACTCTAAGATAGCTGTGCTTCCATCTGCTTGCCTTTTCTGACATCCTATCTTGTCAAACTAGTCTTTATCTTGAGGTTTGTGGTTCAAAAACTAGAAGAAAGTTGAAGTAAAAACCACATCCCATTAACAAGAAACAATGTCAGGTAACGGTGCTCAAGGTACTAAATTTAGAATTTCTGTATGTATCAGACAGACAGCAATGAATAATGATTTGTTGGTCTATTCCAAATAGACCTCGAATACTTCCCACTAATGGGAAACATAGAAAAATCAAGGAATTAAAGCGAGAGGGAAGTGCACATTGATAAAACGCAAGTGATGTGTGGTGAGCTTGGGGGGGAACGATGACTGATCATGACCATGACAATATAATGCGAAGAATCAATGCAAGAGAACATGGATGAGAAGAAGTGGCCTCAAAATGCGCGTTATTTTGTGACTTTCAGTGCTTTTTGCATTGAAAGGTGTGAACACAGAGTCTAGTCATCGTCACTTATGCTTGACTAATTAAACGAACCAGCAACAGCAGCAGAGCATATCAAATAAGAACCATTTTGTGGCTCTGTCACTAATGGATAAGGTGCATCTTTGCTCAAAAATAAGAGGAGCGTTCAAGCGAACGGCTTGAACTTATTAAACATGCAGACAGAATTTAGCAAAGAAATACATTTCAACGAGGATTGACTGCGTGTTTCTGGTTTTTCTTTGCGCCCATTATCACATAAATAAACAGAAGCCGAGTTTAGCAGCCAGCATTTTATTGATTGAATCTTGGAAGTTCAAATGTTTGAAATTGTGATACATGCTATGCTCATCCCCATATCAAACTCAACATTTTTTTTGTTTTACCTGCTTTGAAATGTTCAGGTTTTACCTGCTTTGGAATGTTTACGTTTTACCAAAACCATGAAACGTTTTTGAAAGATGTTTTTCTTTTTTTTATCGCTTTAACTCAAATGATTTATTCTAAACTACATGGAATGTTTTTACTAACAAGTTTCAATTTTTTGCTTTTGTTACTTTATTCCCAATAATATACGGAAAACACAAAAATATTGACAATTTTATAACAGTTAGGTTTGCCAGTCGGTGCTATCATCAACTGTGCTGATAACTCTGGTGCCAGAAACTTATACATCATGGCTGTTAAAGGTTCTGGTTCTAGATTGAACAGATTGCCAGCTGCCTCTTTGGGTGATATGGTTATGGCTACCGTTAAAAAAGGTAAACCAGAATTGAGAAAAAAAGTTATGCCAGCTATTGTTGTCAGACAATCCAAAGCCTGGAGAAGAAGAGACGGTGTCTACTTATACTTTGAAGACAACGCCGGTGTCATTGCTAATCCAAAAGGTGAAATGAAAGGTTCTGCTGTTACTGGTCCAGTCGGTAAAGAATGTGCTGATTTGTGGCCAAGAATTGCTTCCAACTCTGGTGTCGTTGTTTAAATAATTTAAGCTTTGGAAAATATTCAACGTTTTATTATATAATCATTTTTAAATAACCCCCATAAGATCATCGTGATAAATTAACTATAAATGTCAATTATTAGGCGGTTCTTTATGCTTTTGAGCATTATTTAAGCAATTTCAAATGACCTTGCTCTTTATACATCAAAGCCACCCAGGGTCTCCTTGATTCGTGTTCATCTTTTCACGTGACTATAAGTGAAAAGATCACAAATTTTCAAATTAAAAACTCAACATCTCGCAATGGCAGTAAGTTAGCTCTACCAATATGTGCAAAAGTCTTTACTCCTGTAAAAACATGCAACCTCCACAGCACCGTTACTTTTACAAGTTCTGATGGGCCTTGATGAAGACACATTGAGTAGCATTTTGGACTTTTTGGAAAAAAGTACCGTCAGGGAAAGAACAAAAGGAGCTGAGAAATTGAAATCAGTTCTAAATGAGAATCCCGATGACATTCCCGTAAGATATTTCCAAGACTTTCTCAAAACACTAATTGATTTCTTTGAGTACGAAAATGTCAAACGTCAAAAACTTCTCAAAAAGTTGACGGACATTGACGGGAATGTTGAAGAATCGAAAACTCTAAAATCCATGGATGAAAAAACCATTGAGGCAGCTTTCTTGGCAAGATTGTTTGTTGAAAAAACTAGTCATCGTTTTACAGGGAAGCATTTGAATTTTTTTCTTTCCGTTTTGTTGAATATAGTGCATTCCGAGGAAATAACATTCAGTGGGAGACCTGTGTCAAATTCATCGGGAAGTTCAGCAAGCAACATTTCCAAACACGAAATCAAACACCTGCCTTTGGGAGTTTTGACCAACATCAGCTTTGCAGTGGCTAGGCTTGTGAAAAACCCTACTTTTCACTTGAAAAAGAGCAATGAGTTATGGTCCCAAACATTGGAAACTGGATTATACTCACTCAATGCATTGATGAACGATGGCATCACCGTTGCCCCAGATGTTCAGAATTGGTTGAACGTGTTAAATGAGCTTTTGAAACAAGACACCATTGACATCAAATCTTTCAGTAAAGGTATTGTTAACACAGTATATCGCTTTGTTTCCAGCGTAACGAGAGAAACTAGTAATTGTGCAAAGACTATTGAATTGGTCAACAAAACACTTTTGCGAACACATCTATCCAACATTAACTGCTTGAAATTAATCAAACCAACTGTAACTCTAATTTCTAAAACGCAGTACCTCAGAAACAAAGATCTTTGTTTAGAGGTGGCTTATTTTAATGTTTTCATATCAAAGCTGTTACCATTTTCAAAATCATTGTCCAACACAAGTAGCATGTTTGTAGATTGGTATCTGGAGCTCACCAACCACCTCAAAACAACATTGAACCTGTTTCAAGAAAAAAAGTTTGATTTCAAAGTTCAGTTTAAGCCACTTGGGTGTTTCAATACAACGTTCAAATGGACAAGTTTTGCTGACTTTCAGCTTGCTGACATACAGGCCATGAGCGGGGTAGACTACGCTAGCAAATGGCTTCTTCTGTATAGTGTTGTTAGACTTTTAGAGGTCTACTACGCAAGGCATGAGCAAGAACTTCTTCAAAAATCAAACTCTGTTATCACCACACGTCAAACTGAGTTGGGAATTTTTAGCGAAGATAAAGTAGCTACAAAGAAACCCAAATACACTTATGATCTGCTGACTGAATGTTTCAGCAACTCTGCAAGTATGTCCGAGTTCATTATGAACTGTCTTATAGAAGGCTCCATGGAAGAAAATAGAGTTTTTGGGTTACAGGTTTTTGCGTTCTGTTGTGCAAGACACGATCTGGACTTTGATCACAGTATGCTACTAAAAAGAGTCATTCCATTGATGGGAAACGATCTTTTTTATCAATGGTGTTGTTTGGCCATTATAACATTGGTGTCTTTTGAACAATATGAAATGAGCACTAATGATTTTGAAAATATATTGAAGCTTACTCTACCAAAATTAGCGAAAACCAAAAACTTTGACATTACATGCGTCACAATAACAAGGTTGGTGACTTTTCAGCCTAAGCAATTACAAGATAATACTTTGCTTTACAGAATTTATGACACGATTGACGCATTCGTAATTAATGGTCCTGTTAATGTCACTGAATACTCTCTCGACTTGTGGAAAAGTCTGTACTATTTGGCTCCAGCATACAAATCTAGCACAAGGGAAACGTCTATAGACAAATTTTACCAATGGTTGGACTACAAGTGGTTATCCTTTGTGAGAAGTGCTTCGATTGACACTTTGATCGGACTTTCAAATTTTGTGTTGTGGCTTTGCAATAAAAAGGAAAGCGTACCGCAAATTTCTTTCAACGAGGAAAGGTTTGAGACGCTTTACTACTCTGATTGGGAGTATTTGGATGCAGAAAGAGCTTTTCTTTATTGGCCAATAAACTTACCAAACAAGAAATTTAGAAAAACTGTTCAAATTTCATATGATGGGTTGAACAAAACTGTGGTCAGATTAGTCAATGAAAAGTTGAACGACAGTTTAAGTGACATTCAAGATATACCCGAATTTTTACAAAAAGCTGCCTTGTGGGTTGGCTCGCTGCATTTGGTTAATTCCTTGAGTTCAGATTCCAGATATTTGCCGGAAGTGGCCAGCTTGACTGATTCACTAGCAATGGCTTTGAAACACATAAAGTTTGAAAGTTATGAACATTTGATTCTTTTTGTAACAATGTTGAGGCGGATTGATCTTAGCGCACTTCCCCAATCTTTAGCTTTTGAGTTACGCCGCTTGAATTTTAAGAAAGTGTATTTGACATCGATTAAAGCTGCTGCCTCAGTTCAAGAAGGTGATTTTCTGGATAATTTTACACAGCCTAAAAGGGGTGCCTTGACTGTTACAGATGTTACGACTTCATGCTCCACACACGTTACTCACCTTTTAGAGCGACAATTTTATACTGAGGATGTCGAAAAAATTCTTTTTGTTGAAGTAACACTAACAGCCTTACTAGACAACACCTCTGAAAGTTTAATGTCGTGTTTGGATTTTCTTTCTTCTTTGGATACGGAAATTATTTTTGCTGCTGGTAAGTTTTTCCTTGCCTTTTTTGAAAAAGGAAACATTCAAGACTGCGACGAAGGAGTCATGAAAATCCTTAAAGGAATGGCCGAACTTCTACTTACGACGGCATATAATACTTCCAATCAGTCGATCGAGACTTTATCGGAGCTCTTGATTGTCACGATGCCTGTGTGGCTCGAATTAGGGAACAACGAGTACATGGAAGACGCTCGGACAATTTTTAGTTGGCTTGAAAAATGTTTTGACAAAGTTGCTTTCAATGGATCTTTTGCAACGTTTTCATTTTACAAGCTTGTAATCAAGCTTTTGCAAAAAAGCAAAATGCTGAAGCCTCTTCAAGTGCCAAAAAACGCTTTGTTTGAACAATTGTTATTGTGTTTGAGCTCCATGCCAATCTATTTTTCCAGTAAATGCATGAAAGACCTAGGCAAATATATGCTGTCAATGAATGAAAGTTCCAAAAACCACTTTGTTACAAAAATGTCGCAATCATTAAATGTTGATACACTGGGCTTCTCAAATAAGGCAATGTTTTTGTATTGTATCACAGAGTTTTCTTCAGTTTCCCAAACAAATCTACTGAAATTCATTAACAGCATTACATCGTACACGCATGATGTCAGCTTGTGTTCATACGTTGAAAAATCACTCAATTTGCTTACCTCCAGTTTCGGTTTTACTTCCACGATGCAAATATTAGAGATGTGTAAATTTACGGTGTTAGAGAAGTGGTACCTAGATGCTGTGCAGAACCTTGACAGCGACCACCTTCCACTAGATATAAAGTGTTTTGGTGTTCAATCATTGGAAATGTTTTTTACGCAATTTCAAATTGAAATTATTGCTTTTCATTTTGCTCACCAAATTCAGTCGGCCTTAATCATGGACACTATTCAAAAAGTGACTTCAAAGAAAGCTGTTGAGCTAGTCCGTGCGTCAATCCCCCTAATTTTTGCTCTGGCATATTCAGACATTGGATCAGGGTCAGAGACCATTCGATCTGCTGAAAAAGTAGTTGGCAGTGGGTTTCTCTTTTCAAACAAGATCCCAATAGCTTACAGCATTTTAACTTTTTGTGCTTGTGGTGACCTGAGTTACACAAGAAATCAATTAGCCGAATGTTTCCCAAACTCTTTTTTGAAAGACGTTATTATGGCTGGTAATCACTTGAAATTTTACAATGGGTTGAACATTCAAATTCTTCACATCAAAGTCATTTTTTCCAAGCACAAAATCTTTAGTTCATTTACCCAAAATGAGGTAAACTTGCTCATTCTCAAAATCATTAGCAATTTAGATAAGGTCAGTACAGAAGAAGAAGAAATTCAAACCATTAGGATTTTGAAAATGGCGTTAATCTTGTTTGAAGATTTGATTCATGGAGATGCTTTTATACAGTACGTTGAAACTCAAGTTTGCCGTCTCATGCAGAAGCAATCTACACACGATGAGGTTGCGTATCTTCTTGTTGGTTTATGCGAGATTCATAATGTTTCTGAAAAAACTACCGGTGCGTTTTTTTCCGCAGTATTTGAATCCCTTTTGAATTATAGGCGAACTAACAGCAGTGAAATCAATAAGCCTTTGCTCGATGCTTTAGAAGTATCTCTTCAAAACTGTGAACAGGTTCACGTATTTTGGAACACAGCATTGCAATATTTATCCTACCAGTCATACTCAGCCAGCTACACACATGATGTGTCTACATTGTTTGCATGCGATGAACATGACGCAGTTTTCCACATGAACTTTTTGTCTGCTTTGTTTGCAATTTTCCCTGAACCTGTGTTTGACGAAGTTTCAGGTAACCTTTCAATTTTAGTTGTTGACGCTTTGAGAGGGGTAGAGGTTCCTTTGCCGTCGAAAAATTTTTTGCTTTGGAAGACATTTTATCTTTCCAGCCACTTTGAACAAACACTGCAAATTTCAATGCCAAAGATAAAACATGCTAAACATAAGGAGATGCTAGATTCTTTTGGTTTACTCACACAGTTGTTTCCTTTGATATGTAGAAACGTTTCCAACACAACCGCGGCTGCTGTAAGGTTTGCATCAGAATGTGCCTTGGGTGCTTTTTATGGCAAACCTTTGGAAGAAATTAGTCTTTTCCAGCTTTCAAAAGTTGATTATAAGGCTTGGAAGCAGGATATTTTGCCCATCGACGTAGACTCGTTCTTTATGATGAACAAACCGTGCGATATAGAATGTGGACTCCAAGGCTTTTCAACTTCATATTTCAGGGATCCAGCTATCAGTTACAAAAAGTGGTTAACTTTATTTTGGTGCTCTTTTGTTTCTGAGCTGGCTCATATAGACATGGTACTTGTTTTTGCCAGTTTAGCAACCGTAGACTTTTGTTTTGTGGAAGATTCGTTTGTGGATTTCTTTTTGTTTTCTCTTTATTTTAGCAACACGAAGGGTGTTTTTACCAACATTTTGAGCTCAATTGATGTACTGACTGAATGCAAAGAATCTGAAAAAAAAATTTCAAAATTGCTGGAGATAATTGAAGTGATTAGGGCTGCCTCTTATTACTCGAGTAGCAAGGAACAAACAAAACTCGTTCAAAAACATTTACTAGAAGTTTACAAATCGTTACCTAAATTGCTGCTCTTTGAAACGTCTTTGGAAATTCAAAACCTACATTTTGCTTTTTTGATTCTAGACGAAACATACCAATCCTTTCAGGACTATGAAGGAAACATTCAAGATATTCAAAAACTTTTTTTAAACTTTCAAGACGAAGATTTGGTTTCATGCATTCCTAAGGCACCCTCTCTTTTAACTTCTTTAGAGCTACTGAATTTTTCGCATGCTCAAGGGTTAAAACGTTTTATTTTCAATAGCAGTGCCATTGACACTGGTTATTTGAACATGGGTGGTGAAAGCTTTTACAACTCTTTTGTCGAATCCTCTGTGCAAAATAGGTTTTCCAGTGTGTCAAAATTATTTCTTGATAATTCCGCTAATGCTGCTTATTATGACTGGTATGACAATTTGGATGATTGGGACTTGCCGGATGTGGGAACCTACCAGACTCGGGCCCAGATTATGCATGCATTTATCCAAGGTTTTAGAAATGGGCAGTCTAGTGATGAAAATAATGTGCAGCAAATTGTGTCAAAGTTCTCAACTTCAGGTTTGGGCAACACCTTTTTGATTGATACGATTCCAGACTTGCTGAATATGCCCAAATTGCTAGACTTTGATTCTTCTAGTTATGCAAGCTTTTCGAACTTTTTACTAAAAAAAGACAAATTCATGCTAGAATCGATTGGCTGGTCAAACTATGAGGTGTCATTGAGAGCAAGAATCAAATTTTTGAGTTACAGTTACCTATCTAACATGAAAAATCAGGAAAACATTGGGTTGGCAAAAGCTGCTGAATTGGCAAGCTATAATAAACGCTGCTTACAGTTTAAAGACGGACAATTGGCATTGAAAAGTGCTATGGAGCTAGACCAGTTTGTTTCTACAGAAATGAGGAACCATTCTAAGTTTATAGATTTGAAGCTTCTGTCCGATGTTTGTTCTGCAGCAACTTTGTGGTATCAAGGGGAAAGCATCGCGCCTGTGCAAATTTTGAAAAGGGTTTTGAGTGTCTCTGGTGCAAATTCTCAAAATTTTGAAAAAGTACGACCATCGGAAAGTTATATATCTTCATTATTAGTTGAATATCTTTCCAAAAGTCGGCAAATGCTGCCAATGAAGATTTATCAAAGTTACGTTTTGCCTTACAAAGCGAATTTAGAATTATTGAGTTCGTTTGAAGAAAGAAGCAAAATATACTACACTCTTGGCGAGTTTTTTTACAAGCATGCAAAAACACTACTGACCAATTCGGATTTGAAGTTTAAACAAAAGCAGTTTAGGAAGTACCAGCAAGAATTGAAAGATTTGGAGCTTTTATATTACAATTCAAAATCACAAAGTGAAAAAAAAGATGCATCAAAATACTTCAAGATCATGCAAGACCAGCTAGCACAAGAAAAACAAGCTTTGAAAGATTACGACAACGAGAAAAGGCTGTTTGTGTATCACTGTTTGGAGCACTTTGCCAAAGCCATGAAGTTTTCCAGTAGCGCCAGAAGCGACATTTTAGACAAGTTTTGTGCCCTATGGTTTCAGGTTTCTGATGAAGAAAATATCAATGAGCAAATGTTAGGGATAATCAGTGAAGTTGAAACCTTCAAGTTGCTTCCATGGATCAACCAAATGGTTTCAAAACTTAGTGGAACCCAAACTATGTTTCAACGTACTTTGAGTAGGACTATCAAAAGGATAGTCTTTAATTTCCCGTATGAATCAATTTATCATTTACTCAACGCCAAACTTTATGGAAACTCTCGTAGTGAGGGTTTTGAAAGCCGCTTGCAAGCTATAGACTCTATTTTGACCAGTTTGAGTAGAAAGGGTGATTTTGAAAAAAGATATCTTATTCCTATTACCGATTTTGTGAAAAATTGTGTTGAGCTCGCTTGTAAAAACCTTGAGCCAAATGTAAAGTTTTTTGATTTGACTACTCATACAGTGGGTTCTTTTTGGACATCAATACTTCCCGAGTATGATTTACCACTTCCTACTGTTTGTGTATCGATAATTAGCAGCGATGATGGGGTCAAAAAAGAAAGGCCTCGTATTCTACGAGTTATGCCTAAAGTTAATATCAGTCCCTCGGGTATCAGCAGACCAAAAATCATGGAGTTTTTATTGTCTGACGGATCTAAAAAGAAGATTTTGATCAAGGGAAACGATGATTTGAGGCAGGATGCAATTATGCAGCAAGTTTTCAAGCAAGTGAATTTGATTTTCTCAAGTCATCAGCATTCTAGGAAAAAAAAACTGCGTGTCAGAACTTATGAGGTGATTCCAATGGGGAACAAAGCTGGGATCATCGAGTTCATTGAAAATGCATCGTCATTGAGGGACGTTTTGGTTCCTTTACACAAAAGAGACGGTTGTTCATTGTCAGCGGCCAGGGAAACTATGAAAAGAATGCTTGATAAAAGCAAAGAGGAAAAAGTGGCTGTTTATACCAAGATGACTAGTCAAATCAAGCCTGTGTTCCGCTCGTATTTTTTCCAGCGCTACACAAACCCCGAAAAATGGTTGGAAACGCGGTATGTGTACACCAAGAGTTTGGTTACCACCTCTGTTGTGGGACACATTTTGGGGATTGGGGATAGACATTTGCAAAACATTATGGTTGATGAAGAAAGTGCAGAGTTGGTTCACATTGACTTTGGGATTGCGTTTGATAGGGGGAAAACTTTGACTATTCCGGAGCTTGTTCCTTTCAGGTTGACAAGGGACATGGTGGATGGTCTAGGGATTGCAGGTGTTGAGGGTCTTTTCCGTAAGAACTTTGAATATGCTTACAAGTTGTTGAGAGAAGAGCAAGAAAAAGTAATGAGTGTTTTGAACATTTTGCGATGGGATCCGTTGTACTCGTGGTCTATTTCTCCTTTGAAAAAAGCTCGATTGCAAGCTTTGCGAGACGCAGATAATCAACAAGCAACTGATATGGCTGCAAAGGGCAGTGAAAAAGTTAAAAGTAGCAAAGTGATTGCAGAGGAGGTTGATGAAGAGACCAACGACAAGAGTGTAATAGCTTTATCAGGGGTCGAAAAAAAACTGAAAGGATTGAGTGTAGAAGCGACAGTTCAAGAATTGATTACCGAAGCGACAAGTGTTGAAAACTTGGGTGTGATTTTTTACGGTTGGAGTCCGTTTTACTGATGATTCTGTGTTTTAATAAGCTTTTTATTAGCAAGAAAAAGAAATAGCTATGATGAGAGAATAATGATACATACATATATATATATATATATATATACAGCTACGGAAAATTTTTTATAGAGTACGATGATTTGGCAACTGACAAACAAGTGACTTAGTAATCATTCAATAAGCTCAACGTAGTTACTTGGAATAATACCTCTTTCCCCGTTTTCTTTCCTACACGACCACCATCTACCTTCGATATCGGCAACACTCAAAATCTCGCCTTCGCTGAAAGAGATTTCATAAGCGTCTGATGGATCTGCTTCGTAGCTGTACAGGGCTTTCGCCTTGTAAGGAAACTGTGACAACTCCTCGGCCATGTCACTGTACAGACCCATGCTTTCTGGAGCTGTAGAGTCCGTGATTGACGACTTGCTTTTGTCTGCTCTCGCTGTGGCTGGATTGACAAATCTTGTGTTGTTTGTTGAGGGAGTGTTGTTTCCTGTGTTCTCTGTTGTTGCCATTGCCCCAGTAGTGACTGTATTTCCTGGGGTTCCTGAATTAACTGTAATTCCTGTGTTTCCTGTGGTGTTTGAGTTCCCTGTGATGTTTGTAGTTCCTGTTCCTTCGTTGTGGCTTGTAGTCAGTGTGTCATTTTGCAATCTGTTCAAAGTGTTGCCAAGCTGCGGTGTTGTTTGGTTTGAGCTGTCAATATTTTCAAACCCGTTTAGCGCAGTAGAGGACATGTAATTGTTGTGGGCAAAAGGCTGATTTTGTTGTTGTTGTTGTTGTTGTTGTTGGTCTTGGTAGGCTGAAGCTTGGGAGTGTTGCAGGTGTTGCAATTCTTGTTGTTGTTGTTGTTGTTGTTGCTGGGCTGGTGGAGCTTGAAAAGAGGTGTGCCTTTGTGAGTAGTCCGCGTAGCTGTTTCTGTATATGTTTGATCTTGAATTTCTGTTCAGCGATGAGTATCTGCGGTCCTGTGCGTATTCCGACATCAGGTTGGACATTTTCATCCCATTCAGCGAGTATGAGTCTATTTTCCGGTTCAACGGAGATCCGTTGTCGCTTCCAAAATAGAACATCCAAATCAGGTTGACAATACTCAACATGATGCATCCTGCGGAGGCTGCAGCCTTTCTCGAACCGTCGGCATAGATCAAGATGGTTGTGCTGTTTGTGTTGTACACAAATGCCACACCTAGTGCTGCTGTGAGAAAATTCTTGTAATAGTCGACAAGATCAAAACAGTACAGAAAGAAAATGGAAACCATCATCAAAAACTGGTATGCCAGTCCCCACCATGTGAACTTGGGGAATCCCTCGTTGTCGGTTGCAGCGGTGATGGAGCCGACCAGTGCCACGACAAATGATACGATACACAGTGACAAAGTGGTGAGCGCGAACGGGTCGCCAAAAAACCTGGATATTCTGAACGTAAAGTGTTTTCTGCTGTAGTTGGAACTGTTTTTTTTACGTAGCTGGTAGGAGTACAATTTCTCAGACATTGTGGGCTCGTTGAGGTTAGTGGACACTACTTTTCGTATTCTTTGGGGGGGTGGCTTTGTTGATGAGGGATTAGTTTTAGTAGTGTAACAAACTGTTAATGCCAACCCGATAATGACAATACCATTAGAAGATCACTAAATTCCGTGTACAAATCATTCACGAAACAGGCTTGTTTTTCCTTGTTTCAGTGCTGAGGTACTGTTATTTCGAGGCACGAACATGAAAAACAAGCAAAAAAGTGGCAACGCACTTGCGACGCGTGTGTTTTTTTTTTTTTTTTTTTTTCTGTAAAAAAATGTTTACTTTTTCAGTTGTAGTAGTACATTTTTTTTTAAAAGATCTTGTTGAGTCTAATAGGTTTGATTAAAGTTAAGAAATAAACAAAAAAAAATAAATAAATAAATATTAGGCTTGTAAGGGTGTTAAGTAATATCAATCAAAAGGGTGTGCTTGAAACACCAGTTTTTCACAACGTACTTACTCAAAGAGCTCAAATTTTTTTTTTAATTCAACAGCCGGAGCTAATTTTGTTTTATTTATTTTAGACCTATAAAAATTCCTACATACCTAACTTTTCATTTTTTTTCTTTTTCTTTCTTTTTCTCTTGTCTTTTTCTCTTTCATCTCGATACTCGCTTTTGAGTCAAATGTCCCTTCATATGTCTGTTCATGTTTGACCTTACGTTAAATTTTTTACCACATCCAGCGAATTTACATACAAATGGTTTTTTACCGGTATGAATATTTTCGTGAGTGACCAGAGACGAAGGTCTTGAAAAAGATTTCCCACACACATGACACACATTTTGCGTTCCCTTTTTTGTTATGTCCTTTGTCACTTTGTATTTTTTACAACTGTTCTCAGCATGAACAGGTTTGAATTCAGATACAGCAGAAAGATGCAGATCCCGATTCGCAACCATTCCGGGACTCACAGTTGGAGAGTTGTCTAAGCTGCTTTGAGGGGTGATGCTGATGTTTCTGTTTGGAGGCAATGGTGCGTGGGTTCTGGATTGTAGTGGCACATGAACTTGTTCAAAATAGCCCCTGTGTTGCTCATGTCCTTGATGTTGTTGGTGATGTGGACTAACAAAAGGAATTTTTGCATGTGTAGGGGTAAGTTGGTGATTAGTATTTTCTTGATGAAACAGATGTGGAGTGTTGAAACCAACACTGCTATTGGGAGTCAGTAACAGCGGAAAAGTGTTGGACCGTTCATTCATGTGTATTTCCTGAGTAGTGGTATTGAAAGATTTGTTGATATACTGATTTGTAGGAGTGGTAGTGTATCCATTACCTGTATTGGACATATTACTAATTCCGTTTGTCATCCCATTCACCGTGGTCAGTGGAGGCAGCATAGCAATGCTATTTCTTTTAGCCATTTCCATTGGACGGTAATATCTCAACTCATCTTTTTCATACCCACTTACATGTAATGGAGACACATCTGTTTTTGATGAAACAGGTCTTGTACTGTTGTTACTAATAGACCAATTATTTTCATTACCGCTACTATTATTCCCACTTCTTGAAATATCTCCACAACCTTTATGTCTATTATTGATTCCAATTAAAAAACTGTTTTTCCGTTTTTTTTCCACCATTTGATAGTCATTAAAGCTAATTTGTGAAATTGATTGATTGTTATAATTTTTGTTTTCACTGATAGGAGTACTAGTTGTATGCATATTGGTGATACCACTAAAACTATTAGAAGTATTTTTATAAGCTTTGTTATATGCATCACCATATGTATAACTATTGGAATTGAAACTCGTACCAGAAACACTACCACTATGATCATTGATACTGGTATTGATACTGGTATTAGTACTTGTATTGATACTTGTATTGATACTGGTATTAGTACTATTATTAGTACTATTATTAGTA
>ERZ794936.424-NODE-424-length-20749-cov-34.088576_pt1 | contig 20749 bp, 10 predicted proteins | sample MGYA00511083_ERZ794936 | MGnify/ENA primary metagenome ERZ794936 (study PRJEB30137, sample SAMN04331409) | food metagenome | isolation source: Y2 must sample point D1 replicate A | place: Australia: South Australia | collected 2014 ... | reverse complement strand
TTTTATTCTATCAAGTCATAATTTTTTTGTTAACCAAATGTATAATCTATGTGTGTAAGTGATTTCTTATTAAACGATTGATCAGCTGCTACTGATTAAAATCACATTAAGACAAAAGTTTAAATGACAAACAATAAAATATAAAGCTGGGCGGCAAAGCACAAGTTGAGCTTACTCTTCCACTTGATTATATACTCGAGCTCATTATTGCAGCTATGATATTTTTTCCCAGATTCTGTGGGTAACGGTATACCTTTATATACCGCAAAAATGTTTTCAATTATAAACTTTTCGCGTGGCATCACGTGAAAAAAGCTAAAAACAAAGATACAAAGCGAAACCATAAATATTGAGCCTGGGCAATCCCCAATAATAAACTCTGTATCACTTAATACGACCAAACATTAATTGTTGTCTATTTTTATTGGCTGTTATTTATAGTAGTAGTGAGAGTAGCAGTAGTAGTCATCATTCGTCCGTGAGTCAGCCAAGAGGAAAAAAAAAAAAAAAAAAAAAAAAAAAAAAGAGGAAAGAGGAAAGCCTGAAAAAAGATTTGTTCGTTGTTGCTGTTCTTAGTCAATCTTGGTGTTTCCTCATATATCATCAGTACATGAATAAATAGTCGTGGGGGCAATAGTTGTTGAAATATATATATAAGATGTTTAATCTTTTTTCAAAACTTCGGATTTAATGGTCAAGTACAGTTTTGTTTATTCTAAGAAAAACTATACACTTTATAAGTAAGAACGACATAGGAACGCAAGAGCAAACAGAAACCACTTTTCTCATATTTTCCAGTTGAGAAAACCATGTTTGTTCCAAAATCAAGACAATTAGTACTGCTGAAAAATGGTATAAAACCTATACATCCTGTCTTTGCTTTGAGGGGGAAACCCTTTGTGCACTACAACAGATATTTTGATTACGGACTGAGTAGTAAAAGTGTGACTGCACTGCCGCATATGGGGCAGAAATGGTACTCAACGGAAACAACCTCACGTACTGAGGCTTCATCTGCCAGTAGTGCTACTGCTGCCACCGATAAAAGCACTAAAATTACACCAGTCAATGCTTCCTCTTCTTTATCTGCTTCTTCTAATTCTCCAAAGAAAACCAAAAAATTGACTTTGAAAGAAAAAATCAAGCATGAAATCAAACACTATGTCACCGGTACGAAATTGTTGGGATACGAAATCAAAATTTCAACAAAGTTGTTGTGGAGATTGATTTCAGGATATGAACTAACACGTCGTGAAAGTCAGCAATTGAAAAGAACCATGAAGGATGTTTTCAGATTGGTTCCTTTTAGTGCGTTTTTGATCATTCCATTTGCTGAACTCCTGTTACCGTTTGCTTTGAAAATTTTTCCAAACTTGTTGCCATCCACTTATGAATCTTCCAAAGATAAATTGAAAAAAGACAACAAAATGGATGAAATTAGAGACAAAACAAAGAAATTTTTGGTTGAAACTTTAAAAGAGTCAAACAGTTTGAACAGTAAAAAAACAAACAATTTGATTTACGAATCTATAAACGATGAAAAAAACAAATCTGTTTTCTTTAAATTTTTCCACAAATTAAATTCAACAAAGGACAGCGCTGATCAAAGTCAAAACGTCTTTACTAAAGATGAAATCATTAAAGTGAGTAAAATGTTCAAAGACGATATTGTTTTGGATAATTTGAGTAGGCCACAGTTGATTGCAATTGCCAAATACATGTCTTTGAGACCTATTGGAACCAATGATATGTTGAGAGCACAAATTAGAATGCAATTAAACAAAATCAAAGAGGACGATTGGAGATTGGATTACGAAAACCAAGGTGCCAATTTGAGTTTTGATGAATTGTACCAGGTTTGTGTTGTGAGAGGTATCAAAACATTTGGTGTTACTCAAAAAGATTTGCAAGAAAGATTGAAAGTTTGGTTGACTTTGAGATTACAAGATAAAATTCCCGGAGTCTTGTTGATTTTGAGTAGTGCTTATACCTTTGACACTTCAGCTACCACCGATGTTGCAAACACCACTGTAACATCAACAAACTACATCAATTCCACTGACTTTAATAGATTGATGGAGATTTACTATGATGGGATTTTGAGAGTGTTGAGTAGTATTCCAGATCCTGTTTATGACATCACAAGATTGGACGTTACTGAAGAAGCAGAAGAAGCTAAAAAACAAAAAGAAAACGAACAAAAAGAATTGGAAAAACAAAAACAAAAAGAAGAGAAATCTGCTCCTATTGAAACAGCAAAAGATGAAGTTACTTTAGCAGTGGACGAAATTACTAAAGATGTTCAGCTTGAATTTGCAGAAAAGACTAATAAAAAAGAGGAACCTGCTAAAGACAAGGAAGCAGTGAAATCAGAAAAGGAAACTCAAGAAAAGGAAGCACAAAAAGAGAAAGAACAAGAAGAAGAGGAAAGCTTGGCTTCGAAACACTCTGAAAACGAGTACAAATTGAATGTGTTGAAAGAACAAGAAAAATTGATTAAAGAAGAAGGAGAAGCAATGAAGCATAGACACCAAGATAAAGACAATGATGAAAAGAAAAATAACAAAGAAATAGGAGAAAAAGATGCTGAAAAAACCAATAAAGATAAAGAAGAGAAACCCCAAGAAACTTTGAAAAAGGATGAAAAATGATTATGCCTGATATTTAATGCTAATGCTTGACCATTTATGCACATATTTATTTCCAAATCAATAAGCCAAAAAAATATAGCAATCCCTTACCGACACTTTTATTATGTGTCGGATCTTTCTATAGGCCTTTGATTTTAAACCATTATACACCCAAAATATATACGCACAATTATATATATATATATTTACACATTCATACATATATTGAAAAAAAAATGATATTCCTTTCCGTTAAAAATCTAGTGGATTTTCATGTTCTCTTTTTACGGATACCTGTCCTTTAACATATGTTTGAGTGAATTTGTTGAACAGCTCCACGTAAGGCCGCAAATTTGTAGTTGATATATCCATCCCGTTTTCACTCATCGCATTTATCAAATCGTTCAACTTTGGACACTCTGTTGGATCGAAATCTTGAATCGACAATCCTTGCAAATCCTGCCCTTTGTTGTGGGTCATGATCGGCACACACACGTTCAAAGTTTTAGGATGAATGCAAAATGGCGCTTTTAACAAATGGATCATCTGTTTTGTAACCTCAATATCGAATTTCGGATAAAGAGTTTTCAAAATCAAGTCTTCTTTGCAGTGCTTCAACTTTTCTATGTATTCTGGTTTTTTACCATAAGTTAATGCTCTGGCCGCAATAAAATCAATGTCACACCATTTCACTTCACTGGATCTACCAGGGTTTTCCAACCAGTATTTCTTGCAATGACTGATCAAGTTTTTATCATAAAATCCGGCTAGCAAAGTCTTGATCGCTTGTTCATCGTCTCTCCAGGGATCTTGCTCCCTTAATATTATATCAACAAAATCTTGTTTCAGTATTGTCAAGGATCTTTCAATGAAAGGATGTAGTGGCCTATGGATCATCCCAATTTTCTTTTCAATGTCCCGGTCTTTCACGACGTTTAAATAATCCAAAACGTTTCTTCTTTGCAAGTCATTCATCAAACAGCTTCTTGTATCACTGACCCAACAATGTGCTCCTCTTCTTCCACTGAAAACCCAAAAAAATTCTTCAAATCCAAAATCTTCCACCAAAGTGATGTTCATGACTTTGATGGCTATTTCAATAAACTTCCAGCACTTGCCGCATATTTGTGCCCCACTACAACACGTTCTATAGCCGTCATAGTCGTCCATATCAATATCGAAAACCAACTCTTTTTCCAGTGGTTTCATGCTATTTTTTAAAACTGAGTCTTTTTTTTTGGGTGGACTGGAGTAGATGGCCCCAATTTCAAACCTGTTCGGTATATCATTGGTCATTTTCTCCTTAAAAAGCTTCAGTGTAGGAAAAGAGAAATACCGACCATACGCACCTGTTTTGAATTCAATTGCGATTTCACGGTTAATCATGTTTCGTGTCCCATTGTCACTGAAGGATCTGTTAAGCCATTGATATATCGGTTTGTATGGATACACATGGCCATAATAAAACTGCATATCCTGTTGATTCAGTACAGACATTGTTGTTTTTGCTGGTTTGCTACCTGGGGGATTGTGTGCTTTAAATGTGGTTGCATACTTTGTACTGGTTGTCCAAAGCTACTTTTTGAATGGAGCGCAGTTTGTGACGCGTAAACCACATTGCATATTCATAATTTTTTTTTTTTTTTTCTTTTTGGCGTGGCACAGCACCAGCCACGTGACATATGTGTCTCCATTATCACTGTGTCAAAATTTTCTCATGTTGTACTGGCCGGTTCATCAATAACTCCTTGTAAATCAGAGGCATTCATTTGAAATCAATATAACAGGATTACATTAACTAAAGCACATATATTTCATGTTGATTTTTTTTCCAAAAGTGTATCTATGATTTTGTTGGTTTTGTATACACTCCCCCTCTTGTCATTGGTAATATCACTCATGAGAAGGAAATCATTAGATAGCTATTAGTGAACCCACAAGGGTCATCAATATAGCATTAATTTTCTTAAGTTAGTGATTTCTTACTCAACCAATACAGAAGGATGGTCAGTTGATGTACACGCGACAAGTATACCATAGTCATCTGGTTCAATCCCGGTAAATCTTATTTGGCTTGAGGTAATATATATCACGTGCACAGCGGCGGCACTTGGCCACGTGAAGAGTACTTCGGTAGCACGTGAGTGCAATGTTTTTCGTACATTGCCGCATATAAAGCAGATATAGCTGCCATTACTCAACCTTGTTTTGATTTTTTTTTAATTATTTTTTTTTAATTATTTTTTTTTGCTTATATACGGCGGGTAACGCAGCTGTACTTTTTTGCCACCCATTAACAAAGACATGTCCCTTTTCTAATAACTAGAGTAGCAGGTTAAGGTGTGTTAGTTCAACAAAAGCCGTTAGTTGATTCCACAAGAGGCATTTACATCGTTAGTTTTGAAAGAAAAGCCCAAGAAGTAGAATCCAGTTACACTTGTCATATTACCAAGAGACATTAAGTTGAATTAAAAAAAAAATATCATGGACATCGTTTTAGGGATCAGGGTTAAGGATGCAGTTTTGCTAGCATCGTCTAAAGCATTCACCAGAGGGATCTCCATTTTGAAAGATTCAGACGACAAAACAAGAGCGTTGAGCGACCATTGTTTGATGAGTTTTACTGGTGAGTCAGGAGACACAACACAGTTTGCAGAATACATACAGGCAAACATGCAGCTACACTCCATAAGGGAGACAAACAACAATACGAATGTGCAAGAAACCAGCACGACTTCGGATGAGGGAAGCATTGGGACTTTTGAATTGTCTCCTAGTGCCACCGCCTCATTTGTGAGAAACGAGTTGGCTAAATCTTTAAGATCGAGAAAGCCATTTCAAGTCAATGTGCTAATTGGAGGATACGATACGAAAGCCAACCAACCACTTTTATACCAAATTGACTACTTAGGCACAAAGGTTGAATTGCCATATGCCGCACACGGGTATGCTGGATTTTATACCTTTTCATTGTTGGATCATCATTATAGACCAGATATGGATGTCACTGAAGGTCTGAAACTACTACAAAAGTGTTTAGACGAATTGGTGAAAAGAATGCCAATGGACTTCAAAGGTGTTTATGTCAAAATTGTTGATAAAGATGGGATCAGACTAGTGGAAGATTTTTGAATGGTATCATTTGAGTTAAAAGCTAGAAATACTTTTTCATGTAGAATAACGATTGTTAAAAATGTGTTTTTGTGTATAATTTTCCCTCACTGAATTGCTTGGAGGGAAGTCATATTTATTTTCCTCTTATTATTGTGATAATAAACAATAACAACTAAATGAATAGCTGCATCTCCTGATTTTGTGCCAAAAGAAGACCGTTCACATGGAAGCTTGCCTTGGAGTCTCTGTCACGTGACGTTATTTTTATGGGTGGTACTTTGTTTCTTTTTGCCCGCCGGTATGTGAAAAAAGACTTTATATTTTGGAAAGTCTTTAGCAGCTAATAAACAGCAATGGAGGAAGACAGCCAACCCTTTTGAAAGCAAAGGTATATCTGGACGAAGAGTCCGAAAAGCAAGTGCACAGCAACAAGAGCAGGTTTGAGGAACTTGGGCATTTTTTATTCTGGATGAACAACTGTGATGTGAAAACCAAGCTGTCAGCATTTTTAAAGCTGAATGATGAGGAGGTTATTGATTATATACTGGCAAGTTTCAATAAACTTCAGGATGAAAAGAACTTTGTAGCTAGACTCATTGACTTGGGAATTCAAGAGTCCAAATGTAAGTTTGTATACAAAATATTGGATGCAAACAAACAGGCCAACGGTCAAGTTGTGGTATACAACACTATAGATGATATACTGGCGACTACTTCACTGCCAAAAGATTCATTACAAACAGTGGCTAGATTTATTGAGAATATTTTTACGAAGCATTCATCCAAAGTGGAGTTTGTCAACAATTTAAAAGAGTTGGATTTAGACACCACCATAAGTGAACAGCTATTCCACTTTTTGACTGCCAAAACATACAAAAAATCAAAGCTTGTTTCAAATAACACTAACGATGTTGTTGTTATTGCTAGCAGCGATTTGGAACCTGTTGTCAACAAAGTGTACAAATGCATAATAACGGGGAAAACAACCTATGGAATTTTTTGCAGAGTCTTGGGTGTAAGTCACGAACCAGAGGCAATGTGCCATAAAAGTGAGTTGCCATGGAAGACTTACATTGAACAATTCAACATCAATGACTCGGTTTTTGCGAAAGTTTTGAGAATGCAGCCAAACGGCAAAATAGCCGTTTCAATGAGAAACGTTGATCAAATGACTGGCAAGCCACTTCAAGACATTCAAAGAGGAAGAACAGATCAACGTTCACCTTCCGTAAGTGCTGTTGAAGAGAAGAAACTAACTTCTCCTGAAAGATGGGAAATATCAAAACTAATATCAAGTGGTGCAGCCAAGCTAGACGATTACCCAGAGTACAAGAATTTCATACAAAAAGACAACCAAAAAGCCTCAACCCAAGCGTCTCTTGTCAATGAAGGCTTGCCTGGATTCAAACATCAACTAGGAAAAAAAAGAAATCAGTTAAATGAATTAGCTCCTGGAGAAGACATTGAAATTGAATTTAATAAAAACAGCACCCCCGCATTCATCAAAAAAAACGAGACTTTGAAAACTTCAGTGAGAAAATACCAGCTGGAACCGCTGACTAAGATTCCGAAGGGATCCATGAACAGAAATGCATCATCAGGGTCTGCATTAGTAACCAATTTTAGAAACGAAAAAGCTGATAAGAAAAAAGAGCTGGCTCAGCAAAAGAAAAGTGACCATAGTCAAAGAAAAGAACCGCTCAAATTAACAGGAAGCAATAACATCGATATTGGGCAAATTAACGCGTTGACTGCTTGGGAAAGAAAAAAGATGAGAGAAAAAATTGAGTACGGGAAACGGACAAATCTTTCGTTAAAGGAGCAAAGAGAGTCTTTGCCTGTTTACAAAATGAGGCAAGATTTACTTGATGCAATCAATGGGAACCAGTTTATTGTTATTGTTGGTGAAACCGGTTCCGGTAAAACAACACAGTTAACGCAATATTTGTACGAAGAGGGATACAATGCGAACGGATTGATGATTGGGTGTACGCAACCAAGAAGAGTTGCTGCTATATCTGTTGCGAAAAGAGTTTCAGAAGAAATGGAGTGTGCTTTGGGGGGCAAAGTCGGATATACTGTGAGATTTGACGATCAAACTTCTAGGGACACCAAAATAAAATACATGACTGATGGTATTTTACAAAGAGAAGCTTTGTTGGACCCACTAATGTCCAAATACTCTGTAATCATTTTAGATGAAGCGCACGAAAGAACAGTCGCTACCGATGTTTTGTTTTGTTTATTGAAAAAAGCAGCATTGCAGCGACCAGATTTAAAGGTTATTGTAACCTCGGCAACTCTAGACTCGAAAAAATTTTCCGAGTACTTTACGAATTGTCCCGTTTTGAAGATTCCTGGTAAGACATTTCCAGTTGACGTTTTTTATTCTAAAGCACCGCAAATGGACTATGTGGAGGCAGCTTTGGATACGGTAATGGAGATCCATATCAACGAGGCGCGCGGTGATATTCTAGTCTTCTTAACAGGTCAAGAGGAAATTGATGCGTGCTGCGAGATTTTATTTGAAAGAGTGAAGAATCTGGAAGACACTTTGGACCTTAAGTTGATTATTTTGCCAGTGTATTCAGCTTTGCCAAATGAGATCCAGTCCAAGATTTTTGAGCCGACTCCACCAGACTCAAGAAAGGTAATATTTGCGACAAACATTGCAGAGACATCTATTACAATTGATGGGATCCACTACGTGGTTGACCCGGGGTTTTCGAAAGTGAACACTTACAATCCACGGCTGGGTATTGAACAATTGATCATCACGCCAATATCTCAGGCCCAATCAAATCAGAGAAAGGGGAGAGCAGGGAGAACAGGTCCTGGTAAATGTTACCGTTTATACACGGAGTCTGCGTTCCTGAACGAGATGCTGCCGAGCACCGTGCCGGATATCAAAAGACAAAATCTATCAAACACTATTTTGCTACTCAAAGCTATGGGAATAAGCGACCTTTTGTCATTCGAATTTATGGATCCACCTCCCAAGAGTGCTATGGTATATGCATTGGAAGAGTTGTATCACTTGCAGGCACTTGACGACGCTGGTCAGTTGACACCTTTGGGTAAGAAAATGTCGCAGTTTCCGATGGAACCTCTCTTATCTAGAACTCTTTTAGCTTCAATTGAACTCAAATGCAGTGAGGAGGTTCTTATCATCATATCCCTGTTATCTGTACAAAACATTTTTTACAGGCCAAAGAACAACCAAATTGAAGCAGATCGTAAAAGAATGAATTTTGCACATCCGTATGGTGATCATTTGACTTTGCTAAATGTTTACAACAAATGGAAAGTTGTTTCGTCCACATCCTCGTTTTCAAGAAATAAGGTATCCACAACGAAATGGTGCGAGATGAATTATTTACATGAGCGCCATTTGAAAAAAAGCAAGGACGTTTATGACCAAATCCGAAAGATATTTGACAAGCTTGATTTGCAAACTATCTCGTGTGGTCCAAACATAGACAATGTGAGAAAGGCATTTGTGTTTGGATTTTTCAGAAACTCTGCCAAAAAAAAGTCGGGAAACACCTACACTACAATCGTGGATAATACTGAGGCAACCATACATCCCGGAAGTGTTTTGTTTGGCAAATCTTGCGACTATGTGATATATCATAGCTTGATCATGACGACTACGGAATACATGTCCACTTTAACAACAATTGACCCGAAATGGTTGTGCGAATGTGCTCCCCATTTTTTCAAAGCACATGTGATGAACAATAAGAAAATGAAAATTGAGTCGCTGGACAACCGAAATGGAGACAAAAATGAATGGAGGCTAAGTTCATTAAGAAGGAAGAAAGAATCATTATTGTCAAACAGTAAGAAGTAAAATATATATAGCATTATGGGCAAGAAGTATTGCTTAGCTTTGATGCATGCTCGTTTAACATTTCAAACTTCAGCACCTTTTCTTTCTCGGCTTTTTTTTTTTTTTTTTGTTTTGATGGGGCAACCCTGAAAAAATTCACAACCTTGGTTTTCACCCTAAACGAAACAGTTCATCACGAGTGAATTTTAAGTGTTTTGGAGCTTTATGAAACTTATTCCCAACAAAGCTAGAAGAGCTCAAAAGACCAAGCTCACAAGCATGACTCAATTGGCATTGCATAAAAAACTAGCACCAAACTCGAAAGTTGCTGTTTTGGGGGCAGGGCTGTCAGGCCTTACATTTGCATACTTTTTGAATAGACTAAGACCTGATGTGCAGTTAACCATTTTTGAACAAAAGCCTAAAAGCGGTGGATGGATCAACACAGACCGTGTAAATTTTGGAGACTTGGCACATCCAGTCAAACTTGAAAAAGGGCCCAGAACGTTGAGAGGGGTTTCTGACGGGACATGCATGTTGGTAGACATCATGATGAACTTAGGCTGTAAGCAAGATATCATGTGCATCGACTCCAAGTCTTCTGCAAACAGGAAATTTCTTCTGGACAAAAGTCAAAACTTACTACAAGTACCACCAACAACGCCAGCCAGTTTCTTGAAGTTTCTAACAAATCCATTGAGCAGCGGGCTATTTATGGGTATTTGCAAAGAACCATTCGCCCCACAAAAAAGCATTTCAGCAGGCGACGAATCTGTTTATGATTTTTTAAAAAGGAGATTTGGGACAGCCAGTATTGCAGACAACTTGCTGAGTGCCGTTTTTCACGGAATATATGCAGGCAACGTGCAGAAATTGAGTGCAAACTACACATTAAAATCTTTGGTCAACATGGAAAAAGAGCATGGATCCATTGTCAAAGCAATGTTTTCTAAAATGCAAAACTCGAAAGAAACAGCGCAAAACGAAACTAAGCTAAGTGGGGTTTTGCAAAAGTACGGTTCCAGCACAAGCAGCAATATAAACGAGTTGCAAAAGCTTTTGAAGCTGTACCCTATGTTGGGGTTTGAAAATGGACTGAGCACCGTGCCTGATGCCATTGAAACCCATTTGGCTGCTCAAGAAAATGTTTCAATTCAGTACGGCTCAAATTTAGAGTCTGTTGAAGCGAGTCCATCATCAAAAAAAAAGCTGATTGTAAATGGAGAACCATTGCACTTTGATCATTTGCACGCCAGCACTGTTCCATCGAATTTGAGAATCAGTGACGACTTGACCAAATTTTTGAAAACAATTACTGAAGTTAACGTAGCACTAGTCAACATCTATCACCCTAAAAAAGACTTGCTTGGTTCAAACATCCACGGGTTTGGTTACCTTGTTCCAAGAGTTGTCGATAACCCCCAGCACTTGCTAGGTGTTATTTTTGATTCTGTGATTGAAAACAATTTTTTGCCTTTATTTTCAAATCAGCAAATCGAAAAGTCTACTTTGAACTACACAAAAATTACTGCCATGCTGGGAGGTCATTATTACAATAATCAGATTATTCCTTCTGAAAAGATAATCATACAGCAAGTTAAAGACTGCTTGGCCCAGCATTTGCATTTCAGCGAAAAAGATTTAAACGACTGTAAATTTGAGTTCACACTTGCCAAAAACAGCATACCTGAGTACTATGTGGGATATGACTCTGTGCCGGTAGAGGAAAAAGTGGCCGAGTTGGGAGTTTCTCTTGGGGGAATGAAATTTGCGTCAGGCCCAGGCCTACCAGACTGTGTGGTAAAATCTTTTGAAGTTGCACACAGTTTGAGTTGAAGTTTTGTCTTTTTTTTTTTTTTTTTTTTTTTTCCTTAAAAAACAGTTGCTTTGTACATTTGTAGCAGACATGTTTTGTAAACACCATTGCATTTATACCTCAACCTGCATGAAGGATCATGCAATTAACGTTAGTTTAGTATGGACTATCACGTGCTCTTGCTTGTGTTTTTCGGTGAACTATTTTTTTTAAACTGTTTGTAAGAGAATGGGCAAATTGGATTACATCAGCTGTTGGTGAACAGAAACCTTTTACAAGTTTACTTCCAATATTGCGAGGTTGCAAAACCAAAACCAAAACATTTTCGCTTAGAACAAGGTATGAGCAAGCAAGAATCTTTACCAACTCACACGTTGTACATCCACAATTTGAACTGGAAAATCGAGCATGGAAAATTGCGTGAAAATTTGTATCTCATCTTTTCCACTTACGGTGAAGTCCTTAACATATACATGAATCATAAACTACGAGAACAAGCTTTCATCACATTCAAAAGTGTGGATGAAGCAAACTTTGCAAAGATATCACTGAATAAAGAGATGTTTTTTGGCAAGCCTTTGCACATTGAATATAGCAAAATCAAAAACGAAGGAGCAACATAGAAATGTTACACGGTCAAGGTGTTCAACTGAAAGCTAGCACTTTGCATGGTTCAAAGTTTTTCTCAAGCCCAGCACTAATTTTCCGAGTTCTCCCTTGACCATAGAATTTACACCTTGATTCAGCACATTTTTCAGAAGCTGGATCATCAATCCTCTGTACCATCCTTTGATTCCAAATTTTTTGTAGAAATTGATCAAAACATCAAAAATGTTATTGTATGGTGTTTCTGCGTTTGGATTTTGCAGGTTGACTTTTGCTAAGATCAAGGGGAATGTCACGAGAGTGGCCACAATTTTACTTATCATACCACACATGAAATTGATTCTTGGAGACAGTCTCACGCTGGTGTCGTCTATTGAGTAGTCGTGTTTTGCCGAGTCAGCAACACTTGCATGTGAGTAACTTTTGATGATCAAGTGCTGGATTTTTTTGAACACGGTGTATGTGATTGCAGGGTTGCAAGTCAATAAAAGACTAATCTTCAAGCCTTTGTAGAAGTCTAGCACAGATTTGTTTTTGTTGTATATTTTCAAGACATGGTCTTTCAAACTTTTCGATGGTGCAGTTTTTTGGGAAGTCGAAACAATGGTGATTGGGGTCGTCACAAAGTTTGATAACGATGCACTGGTGATGTTCAGCAAAAGCTCTTCCCATGCACTTAGTAAAACTTGGTATTTCAGGGTACTTTTTGTTTTGCCTGTTTTAATCTCATTTTTTAAATGTCTTTGACACACAATTTTGTAGTATTTTTTACGGATCAGAGTGTATATTAACCAATAACTGAATGTCTGGATAATACCAGACCCCATTGACAACCCATATCCCTCGTATAAACCTTTGAAACCTTCTTTTTTGTATATTCTAATCAAACATTGTAAGATCGACTCATCATCGTTTGCTTTCTTTTGATCTTGTTGTAATTGTTTTGCTGCAGGTGGAAAAGTCGAAGCTGACCCACTAGTTTGGATCTGAGCTTTTGCAACATCCAACGGGTAAACGATGGTGTTGGAAACAGTCCCACTCAAGGCTGCAGTAAAGGCACTTTCAAAAGAAGACATACTGGTTACATTTGGCTTGCTATTTACGAGATTGTTCAGTTTGGAAAACCCATTACTTTCTGTTTACTGAAACATCGAATGTAAGGTCTTTCTTGCCTGCCATGTTATTTTTTTTTTTTTTTTTTTTTTTTTTTTTCCCCGGAATTTTTTTTTTTTTTTTTTTTTTTTTTTTTTTGCACCGGAACTTTTCATGTTTTTGTTTTGGCGCCAGATTATCCTATCTCTATGCTGCAAAACTCATTATGCTGAACGTTGGTGATTTTAAACGTAAAAGAAATAGATAAACCACATGGTTGGGATTATGTACTTTATTGCAGCTAAGGTTTGTTTACTTTCAGAAAATAATATGCCAAGCTTCATTTCAAATAGGTCATTCAGCCTCAAAAATGAGCTTGTAAAACTATAAATAAACATTTTTGCATCTTTTCGTTCACAGTAAAACATGAATAATTTCGCTTTTATAATCATATATACAATTCATTTTCATACATACACCCTCCGGTAGTGGTATATACATCTATTTATAAATCAGGGAACGAGTAGGGAGTTTTTCGTTCAACCAACCTACTCTGGTATCTTTAAATGCTTGATAAGTGCTTAGTTTTTTTTGTCAGCTTTGACTTCGTTAGAGACTGGAGACTGAGCATCGGAAGAAAGCTGGTCTGGAGAAACATTGTTGACAGAGTCCAAGTTGATATTATCTCTAACTCTGATAACAGTGCCCTTTTCTTGTTCCACCTCCTCTTTCATGATTTCTTCTTGTTCTTTCAAGTAGTTCATCTTGGATTTGGCTGCAACAGAGTCAGCTCCTTCAAGAACGTTGACTTTGACTTCGTGGTACAATTCGTCTGGAATACCACTCAAAACATCACACAAGGAGTCGTACAAAGTGTTTTTCCCAACCAATTCACCGTAGTTGTAAGCAGTTGCCATCAACAACAAAGTTGAAGGGATTTTGTCTTTCAATCTCATATCCAACCATACTCTCAAGTTATCTCTCAAGACCAAATCGTCAACATTAACGATCTTGATACCTCTGTTGGCGCATGCCATTCTTAGTTCAGCAGGGTTCAAAGAGGAGATACCTTCGTAATGGATTTGCAAATCGTCTTTTTTCAATTGCAACATTTTGTATCTGATTCTGTATCTCAACATGACATCTGTTCCAAAAGGTTGCAAGTTAATGTATTTGGCTATAGCGATCAAGTGGGATCTGGTCAAGTTGTCCAAAACAGTGTCGTCAGTAAACAGTTGTGCGACTTTGATCATTTGGCCTCTTGACTCAGGTTCACCGGTTTCTCTAACGTGTTGGTAGAATTGGTTGAACAATTTCTTTTGAGCTTCGTTGATGTTACTTGGTTTGAAATGCTTGGCAGCTTTTTGGTCTTTCATGATCTCTGTCATCAAGGTTCTAGTTTTTCTCAATGACGACAATTTCTTTTCTTTGTCTACAGAAGATTCGTATGTGGAAGGCAACAAATTTGGGAAAATTTTCAATGCAATTGGCAAAAGCAATTCGGCAAACGGAATAATAACAAAGGCACTGAACGGCACCAATCTCACAACATCCGTTGTGGTTCTTTTCAATTGAAGCATTTCACGACGAGTCAACTCGTAACCCAAAGACATTTTCAATAGCAACTTCGACGAGATTTTCATTTCCAAACCTAGCAACTTGGTACCATCCCAGTAATGCTGGACCTCGTGTTTGACTTTGGTCCACAATGTAGGTTTGTTAGCTGGAGCATTTGTTGCAACAACTGCAGACTTGGTGTCTTTGGCTGCTGGAGCGGCATTCGGCTTAGGTGGCGTTGAAGATGTACTGTTGAATCTGGTGTAGACACTCGGTAGCACCAATCTGTTTGTGTTTCTTAGAATTAGATTTCTGTTGACTGCAACAGCGGTCGCATAAGATCTCATCATTTTTTTTTTTATTGTTTTCTTGTTTTCTTGTCTTTTTGTGGTGGTCGTCCTTGGTCAGTTTTTTCTGATTGTGTTTACCACTTTTCTAAAAATTTTACTTGGTTTTAAAGTGAGTAAGGTTTTGAATCTACCGATGTGGAAATCAAATTGTCGACAGTTGTGCGTGGCAAGTTGATTTTTGGTGTGTCGGTCGGTTTTCTTTGGATCTTGTGGAGTAGGAACAAATAGATCCTATCATGGTTATAAAAAAAATACATATATATACTGCAACAGCATCCCATATATTATCACAGTATAATTAATCAACTGTGAAGGAAATTGCAAACTTTGACTTTAATGAACGATAACTCCGACCAGGAAAAGTGAATTAATTGAAAGCAAGGTTCTTCAAAATGTTTGAATTCCATCATCATCATGTTCATCATCATCATCATCATCATCTTTGTGCACATTGACTCAACTTTTTGTTTGCCTTTGCCACTATTTTCAAACATTTTCCTTTTTTCTTTTTTTCGTTTTTTTTCCATTTTTTTGCGCTTTTTTCGTTCTTTTTTGTTGCCACTGTTGATCCCACGTTTTTTAAGGCTTACCTTGCGGTAAATAATAAAACCTGAGCCGTTTGGATATCCGAAGTCCGGAATAGCGACATCATCGTCACCAACGACACTAAAAAAGAGCGCAATGTATGTTCCAAGAAGTGTATAGGTATTGTCGTTATACATTGCCAAAAGGCAGTTCTCGATTCTAATTATATCAATACAGAGTAGTCTTTCGAATATGGTCTCAAATACGAGCTCTCCCTACACTCCTAAATAAAAACAGTACATTGAACCAAACCATCAACAGGTTTCTTGCTACCTCACAGTGCTTGTATCGTCTGATACTCATCTCTCTTTTTATCTAACTTTACTTGATTGCTTATAATAATATACAAAAAACAAAAAAAAAAAACACACTCACATTCAAAGAAAATGCTAGGAACGTGTATGTTTATTTATATTTATGATGACGATGAAGAAGAAGAAAAAACAAAAAGACGCACAAACTCACATATGAGGTGGCTGTGTTCTTTGTTTTGCTGAGTTGGCTTTTAATAAGTTCTTGAAACCATTGCATAATTGAATCACTGATGGATAATTGAAATTGACCAATTGATAACCGTTTTTCGTCAATTTAACGTTCCAGATGTATAGTTTTGAAGTGGCATTCAATTTGAACATCAAGTAAAACCAGCCAGGATGCTCATGGTTGAAACTGAAGTAGTACACCGATCTGTTTGGATTGACCTTTGAATAGTCTTCAATAAATTTGACCACTTCTCTCTTGCTTCCATTCTTGAATTTCTCACTAAAAGTCAACTCATTTAATAGCCTGATTTTGTTTTGCAAATATTCAACAATGATGTGATCCAAATCGTTGTATTCAACACCATCAACGATCAACTTGTTACCCAAGTACAACGGATTGAACTTGTCTTCTTCCTTTATGTCAATGTGCTCAAACAAATCTTTGTCCAGTTTCCACGTAATAGTCAAGTGGTCATCTCCCTTGGAAGATTGTCTAATGACAAACTCACCTCTTTCTTTAGGTTTCAAATACTCTTCAGCCTGTTTCCCATTCATGGCAAAATAGTATGGGTGGTTGATGACTCTGTGTTGTCTTTTTGCACGTCTTTCTCTCATTGTCAACTCCTTTTCTTTGGCCAAATCAGCCATTTCTTGAGCAATATCCCAGGTGTTAGCATCTCTGTTGATCTTGGTGTTGACAAGACCATCAATAGCACCATTGACACCACCAGCACCACCACTAGACAGATCAGTGTCGTGTTTTAGTAGAGAACCTTCACATTTGATATTGGCATAATCGATAGACAAAACTTTTGATGGATAAGTCTTCCCCAGTTCGTACAATTCGTCCACAGGAACATCTCTCTTGTAGTATCCTTCATGTTTTGTTGAACTGATGTTACATTCAATGTTACTATTGGTACTGCAAATGATTTCATTATGATTTCTATATCTATCAATTTTCACGGGAACTAACGACCCAATATGGAAACTTTCTTCGGTTTCTCCGGTCAAGTTGTAAAAAATCTCGTGTGGTCTCATAATATGGAAGTCAGATCTCAATTCTTCAAAACCATCAATCAATTCATAAACAATACTTCTTAAAACATTGAATTTTCTTTTCCCGGTTTCTTCCTCATACTGTTTAGCAAAACTGTTCAAATCCAAAGATTCCAATTTTTGCTGCTTGTCTCTATCGTCACTCAAAATTTCAACAAACTCGCCCATTTCCCCAGTCTCTTCATGATCTTGAATTTCTTCAGGACTGGCTTCCAAAGCATCTGCAGCAACTTTGGCTGCCAATTGGTAATCTTCAGGATGAATACGCGTTCCATCTAGCAAATCTTCATCAATACCACCGGTACTGGAATGTCTGTCTCTACCGTTTTTCATTTTAGAAGAAGATTTCCACGACATTTTGATGAACCCACTTGCATTGATGAAAATGGTTTTAGTTAAAATTTTTTTGGTGATCAATTGTTGTCTTGCCACCAAAGCTTCATTTAATCTTTGCAAATTTTCCATAAAATCAATGGTTTTTCTTTTACCAAACCCACTCAAATATGGAAGCAAAGAGCAATAGTATGGGTTGTCACTACTGATTTTGCTAAAATCAACACCAACCAAATTGACAATGTCAACAAAGGCAGTTTCAAGACTTCTATTCACCAGCTCAGAAGAAAGAAGTTTTTGGTGAGGGTGAATGTTCAAACCACATAGCTCCTCATGACTCAAATTGGCATATTCTAGTAACGGACTGTGAACATATCTACCCAAGGCAATACAGTATTTGACCAAATGATTTTTGTTTGGATATTCAATCTCTGATTTTTTACTGTGCTGGTAAAGTGTGGCAACTTGGTCATCAACGAAAACCACAGGAAGAAGGTTCCCGTGTTTGTTTTCAATCTTTTCGTATTGGATCAAGTCTTGCAACTTCTTCATAAATCTCTGAGTTGCAACATTTGGCCCATTGATGGCAATGCAATCAGGCTGCAGGTCCATACACAAATTTTTAAACTCGTCATCAAATTGTTTGGAATTCAATCTGTCAAATGGATTGTTAACAAATTTGTGATCCTTTTCATATAGACTTTTTCTGTTTACTAAAACACCAATAATTGCATCTGTACCAAATTTACCATTACCGCAAGTGACAGCTAAAACTCTTGATGCCTTTTTGTGGTTATTCACAAATGGAGCTTGATCCAATTTTTTCAAAAATTCTCTTTTAATAGCCTTCATGACCAAATTCTCACAAACTTTTTGCAATTGAGCTTTGATTTCGTTGGAAACATCTTGGAAAATTTTGTTGATAGCTTTGACAAAAACTTTTTTTCTAAATTGGTTCCACTTTGTAGCAACTTCATTTGTGCCCCCACTTTCCAAACAAGTGTCAAAGACATGGTCAATGAACCCCTCTTGCGACGACATAGTGATCTCCACAGTCAAATAATGTTGTTGTTCGGCTTCCAGCATTTTCAAAAAAGTTTCTGGTTGTTGAAGAAAACTTTGTGGAGTTCGATTGATTGCATATTTGATGTCTTCGTATGGAGAGCCAAGTTGAATTTCCTTTTGACCCTTTGGCAACAAATTCACATTGGCCACATAGTAGCTGTAAAAATTTTTCCGAATAGCTTCTCTAATTTTAGGCGACTGGGACATTTCCAAAGCAAAGTATTTTTCAACAGTTTCCAATGCTAATTTTAGATTACTAGAAAAGAACACATCATCCGCCACAGTCAGTTCAACCAACTCTTCTGGACTTAGATCATCTTCAGGATCTTTCACAACATAAACCTGAGTCCCGGCATTGATGTTTTCCCCTAGTTGAACGGTAGAAATACCTGATTTTTCCACCACCTGGTACAACTTGGAGTTTTTAAATTTTTCATAGCTCGAGTTTTTCAAATGTGTTTTCTTATGGTATGCAGCGTTTTGAGTGTGATTTTTGGTGGCATTTATTTCACTGGCATAATTGAACTCCAAGTAGTTATAAATGTCTTGCAAAATGTTCAAATCATTGCTTGACAGATACTCCTCGACAACAGAATCGTGGATGTCCAAATCTCTGTAAAATTTGACAATGTATTTTTTCTTAGACAACAAGGAATGGAACTCAACGTCAAAATGAACAATCTCCCACAAATCCGTTTCATTCAAAATAAAACCGTTGGTATCTTTGGAGCTTATATCATTTTTACGGTAACTGTAAACAAAGGGCACTTCCAAGTTTTCTTTAGAAATAAAGTTGATGGCATTCCCAATGGCTTCATGAAACTCCTGGATGTAGGCTTCAGGCACTTGTTTTACTGAGGCCAACTTGCTTGAAATCCACATGACCTCAGAGTCAAATTCCTCGTTGACCAAAGGTTCGTAGTCGGTCAATCCCTTTCTTAGTTCTTGGAATCTTTCTGGTATATCGGTTCTTCTAATGACCATATCTTCTTCAGTCATCAAGTTTTGTTTCAAATCTTGCAAATCGTAAATATCTTCCAATTGCACAGATCCTTCAGCAATCCCTTCTCCTTCATCTTCCTTTTCCAAGTCCAAGGCCCAGTCGTACTCGTGCCCGTCTCCAAAAATCTCAAACATTTCATCAATCTTGTCAGCCGACAACCCTGTAACTTGCAAAGGATTTTTTTCCCTTTGCTTTTTACGTTCTTGCAATCTTTGTTGTCTCGTTTCTTCGTCTTCATCACTAAACTCGTCGTCTTCGATAAAATCATCAAATTCGGCTTGCTTGGCCGCAACAGGAGCCTGGTGTGGCTTGCCCTTTCTTTTGTGGTCGTAATGGTCAACTTCTTCATGGTCCAACTCTTCTTCCTCTTCTTCTTCTTCATCATCGGAGAAAAAATCATTGATGATTGTAGACCTTTGACTTCCACTAGCCGAGGCCCCAGATGCGCCTTCTTCTACGTTTTCTTCTTCTTCATCGCTATCTAGTCTACCAGCTCTTTTCAATCTTTTCAATTTCCCCTTTTCAGACTTGTGTGGGCCATTAGAATAACCTGCATTTTCCATTAGCAAATCCAAATCATCTTCATCCAATTCCACATCTTCTTCTGTTCTTCTTTTTTTTCTTCTTCTTCTCTCTTCTTTTCTTTGCTCCTCATCTTCATCTTCATTTTCACTACCGTCTTCGTCGACAATGAAACCTTCTTTGACCTTGGCTGCTTCTTCTTCGTCTTCCTCGTCTTCTTCGTCATCGGCAGAGGAGTCAAAGACGTCTTCCCCTTCGCTTTCAGAGTGGCCTTCTTGCTCTTCAGCGCCATGTATTATGTCATTTTCTTCGTTTTCGTTGACGTCCACATTAGCCACGTTTTTTTCTTCTGTGTCGCTCATTATGCTTGTTTTTGTTGGGATTTGTTGTGGTTTTTGATGTTGGGATTTATCTAAGTCAAAAGAACCAATGTTGAAAAAATATATTAGGTCAAACCAATGAAACTTTTATAAAAATTCTCACCCCTTCCAAACAATTCAATGTTTTCTTCTTCTTTTTTTCAGATGATAGAAAAGCTAAAGCAAACACTCTTAGAGATCTTTTGAAAGTTTTTCATACTGATTGCAAGTGTTCATTCCAAGGGAACCAGTGGTGAGTTCTCAGATACTCAAAACAAGATGGAGATTGTTTTTTTTTTTTTTTTTTTTTTTTTTTTTTTTTTTTTTTTTTTTTTTTATTTTTT
>ERZ794936.423-NODE-423-length-20860-cov-32.098822_pt1 | contig 20860 bp, 9 predicted proteins | sample MGYA00511083_ERZ794936 | MGnify/ENA primary metagenome ERZ794936 (study PRJEB30137, sample SAMN04331409) | food metagenome | isolation source: Y2 must sample point D1 replicate A | place: Australia: South Australia | collected 2014 ... | reverse complement strand
ACGAGCAAAGTGCTTGAACGATGAAAAAACACATTACAAGCGGAGTGCTTGAACGATGCAAAACACATTACTCACTCCGCTCGTAATGTGTAAAGCGAGTGACACACTAACACATAAAAATCTCTATATTTATTTATCTTCTATATACTCTTACTAAACTATGCCTTTTTTGATTTGAATACTATAAGACGAGCAATAACAAGTGTGTAAGCCTATAGCTAAGATATTGAGTACACTGAACCAGTACACAGGAGTAAATAATAAGTACCGTCATTAGCTTTGCTCGTTATGTAAAGCTTAGTGTAAATATGAAATTAAATTGTTTAATTGTTAAAACATTATATTTCCTTTCAAAACTAAAAAATAAAAAACCACAAAAGAAAAAAGGATATGCAAAAATAAACAACTGTCATGTGATCCAAACACTTTTCAATCAGTTGATAAAATACAACCAAAGACAATCAGACAGGTAGATCAACTTTTTAAGGGAAATACACATAAATATATAGTTCAATAAGCAGCGATGGCACACCCTGCCAATTGGCTCAAGCGCTCAGTTTCTTGTATTCCTCCTCGGTCTTCAACGTCAACTGCAGAGCATGCACGTCTCTTGCAAGTTCTTCTGCCAACAAAGAATATACGAGCTTGTGTCTTTTCACCACCGGCATGCGCTTGAACCCATCGCTCACTATTAACAACCGTATGTGGCTTTCTATCCGATTGGGCAAGTTTTTCTGCTCGGCATGCGCAACGTGTTTGTAAGAGTCGTTGTGGATCTCCAATTTAGTAATGTTTGCAGAGCTTATTGTGCTTGAAGAATCACCCTTTTGCAATTTTGCAATGATTTGCTGACATATTGGGCCGTCAGTACAACGATTAGGAGCAAGACCAGTTTGAAAAGACATGCAAGCGATCTGGGTGTGTAGCAGTTTGTGGACTCTCAATGGTGCTTTAAGCATGTTTGGGTCTGTTTTTTGCTTTAACTGAAACGTTTCGCATTGCCAAACTGAAGCGTGCAAGGAATCCTCACTTCAAGTCTTTTCCACACTCAAAAGCCCAACTCTCGCAATCAGAGCCCGACCCGGAAATGCATTTCGCCAAAACCGAGAAATGAAAAAAAAAAAAACAAAAACCAAAAACCAAAAACAAAAACCAAAAAAATACCATCACTGATTTAATCATCGCTCCAATGGTACTAGGGCAATGGTTATGTGATGAATGCATTTCATTGAGTAACAAAAAACAAGCAACAGGAAATAAGCGGACCTTACTCGCCCATTGCATACAACCCTCACCTCATGTTTCTGAAAACCGTGCCCTTGAGATTAAGACCTTATTGCCCCCGGGTTCCCCATTTTCCACAGCTCACCACACTAAGGCACAACTCCACTTTTCCCCTACAAACCGATGAAGAGAAAAACATATACAACAAATTGAAACAAAATTTCCAGAATCCAAAAGAATTGCTAGTCCAGGATATCAGCGGAGGTTGTGGCTCAATGTACAAAATCATCATCCAGTCCGCAGAGTTCAACACTTTAACAATGATCAAACAGCACAAACTAGTCAACTCCATCTTGAAAGACGACATCAAAAAATGGCATGGTTTGCAGTTGACCACAAAAAAAGATTTATAACTGAGCTCTTTGCTTGTAAATACACGTACGCAAAATTGAAATATTTTTGACTTTTATATACATTCATATATTTATAAAAAACCCCATTTGACAATAATTACATTTAATCAATTTTTTCCTTTTTTTCTTCCAAAATGTCTTCTTTGACAACTTCAATAGATTCAAAAGTAGAAACATACCCAAAGGTGTCGAAAATCTCGTAAGGTTTGACCGATTCGGCAGCTTCCTTTCTGTACTCGATCCAGTCTTTCAATTTCTTCTTTCTGTCCAAAATGGCCAATCTCAATTCTTCGTTCGATTCCATCATATCTTGTTCTTCGTATTTGGCAGCATATTCTTTCAAGTTCTTTCTGATCTTTTTGATTTCACTGTTGGTCAAAACGTGGTTAGGTCTTGGTCTCCAAGTGAAATGTCTAAACCCAACAGTGGCTTCTTCTCTATGCAATTGACCACCATAAGTGTAAATTTTGTACCCATTTTCAGTTTTGTGTTTGTCTGCAGAACTCCAAATAGCGAAAAATCTACCGCAAGAATCCCATTGAACGTTGGTCACAGAAGAGAATTTGGACATACCGATTTCCTTAATAGCAGCATTGACTTTGATAGGACCAGTAGAACCAATGGTGGCTTTCTTCTTGTTGAAGTTTGTGGCTGGTTGGTTTCTGTTTCTGTTGTTTTGGTTTGGGTTGATCCCTAAACTAATTTGAGCAGCCAAAGCAGCAGCATCGGCAGCGGCTTGTTTTCTCTTGTTGTAATCAGCAGTCCATTGAGCACTGTTCAATGGATGTTCACCGGCATAGTCCATATCAAAAAACAAAAACTCACTGTTTTTAACAAATCTCGAAACCAATGTCCCAACAACAACAACTCTTCCAATTGGTGACCACGAAATGGTGTTGGAGTGTTTACCAGTGATTTCGTAAACAACAGTCCACGATGGTGCTTTGTCATCGGAACCAACAGTTGTGGCGAAAAATTGAACAATGTTTTGTGGAACTGCAACGTTTGGATCCAAGTTGGCTTCATCAATGCAAATAGTGACAAATCTGTTACTTTTTGGTTCCCATTTGAATTTCAAAACTCTCTCTTTCAATTCAATTTTTTCAACAGGGTATTCTTTTCCTGTGAAGGAAACAATTTCCAAGTTGGTGAAATTGGATTTTTTAGATTTTGTGTGTCTATCAACTTGAACACACAAATATTCGGCTTGATCTTGCCAATGGAATTGAACATCAGTCACTTGAACCAAATTGATTGTTCTCAATACTCTTTTTCTTGGGACTTCCATAATGGTTGCTTTACAACTTTGATTTTGCATTTCTGGGGTCCAGTAACACAAAACAGAACTCAAATCTTGTGGGTTTCTCCCCAAAGCAATACCTGCTGGAGCAAATTGGAAATCTCTAACATTTTCAATTTTCATAATTTTGTCATCTAGCAATTTGAAACCGTTTTCAACTTCGTAAATGGCAATGGCATTTGGACCCAATCTACCACAGTATTTGTCGTCAAAAGACCATTTGATCATTGGCCAGTGGAATGGAACCAAGTCTTGTGGAGGCAATGGGAAAGTTTTCAGCAAGACACCAGTTTGAATGTCCCAGATGGCAATGTTGTGGTTTTGGGATTCTTTAGGGAAAAAAACATCATCGTTGATTGGAGTTGGGGAAAAAGTAACCAAATACTTTTCGGTTTTGGAAACTTGAACAGCTTTGACATCGAAGTGAGCAAATTTGTTTAGCTCAACAAGTTCATCCCCACCCCAGGTTTTCACACCTTGTTCGTGCATGGAAATCATAAAAGTCCCCTTTGGAGAAAACTTCAAGTTTCCGGCATCACTCCAGTTTACTCTTGGTTCAACAACTGGCAAAGGTTTTTGGGCACCTTTGTACCAAGCAAGCAAAGACATTTGGTCTTTGCTCATAACAAACTGGTCTTTTCCGTCCAAAATCCAGTTTTGCAGTTCACTGTATGAAACAGGTTTTTCCAAAACCGGTTCTTGGTATTCAACATTGTAGTCATCAGAGGCAATGGTGTCCATGTCTCTGAAAGAGTTGACCAAAAGTTTGTGTTTGGCGTCCAATTTTTTCCCATTCAACAACTTGATGGCTTTTTTACTGCTCAAGCTGTCTTTGTATTCAACAAACAAGTACCCTTTAGTGGTTTTCGTTTCTTCGTCAACTGGCAATTCAAAGTTGGCAATTTCACCTGCTTGACTGAACAATTTGGTCAACACCCTGGTCAAAGCTGGGATTTTGGATTCTGGAGCAACAGGGGCCCCGTCAACAACAACAAAGTTGTCAATATCTAGCAAGTTGCCATCTTCAGAAATTTTGTATTCTTGTTCAAATTGTTTTTCAAAAGCTGCTAGCTCTTCTGCGTCAATTTGCATGTCATCTAGTCTGATGTTGTCAAACTCAGTAAGAGTGGACAAGTTTTCAATTTCTACTGCTGCAGTCATCCTGGTTGTGCAAAGAGGTTCCGTTGGTGTATTTGACTTTTCTTACAGTTGTAACGCGAAAAGAATGTTGTTATTAAGTCTGAATCATCATAATACTTATATGGAAGATGGCCTCGAGGTTAACTCCAAATAGTATGAGAAGATGAAAAATTTTTTTTTTTTTTTGTTAGCAGGAAAATTAAGTTGACCAAGACACAAAGCGCATAACAAAAAAAAAAAAAGAAACTACAAAAAAAAAAAAAACAGAAAAAAACAACAACAAAACCAAGAAAATATAGTCACTGATATTTTATAGTCACATGCACACAAAAATCATTCTTTACGAGAAACGCGAAAATTCCCTATCTTAATTCAGAATCTGTTGATTTTGCTCTTGTTTACGTTTCAGATAATGAAACTTGGTGACTTGCACCAGGGAATAAGGAATTGATGCTTTGGTTGTTAGGAAAGGACACAAAATAGTATAGCAAACCAGTTTTAACTTGTATTTTAGCAATTATAAGGCGTACAACAATGAGCAGGTTTGGAACACTCGAAAGAGACAACGGAAACTTTAGAGACACGGAGCTTTTTGACAATTCAGAAGACGACAACTCGAGCAGCAACGCTGTTGTTCATCCCCCAGACCCTTTTGAGCTTCCTCCCAATGCAAACTCCACAAACATAATGGAAAGCTACGAAACGGAAATGACGGCTGCCAACAGCGGGGTGGGTGACCGGATGAACAGAGATCTTTTGGATCAAGATGATGACAGTCCCGGGACAGTTTCGAAAGAAACCCAATCTTTACAGCAAATCTCTAAGGGAAACCATATTGGCTCAAAGCTTGGCACTGCATCCGGATTACCGTTGGAAAAAGTTACTTCCATGTTTGGCCATTTAGAAATTCAAGAGCTCCCCCAATCAGCAGGGTCCCCCAAGATTGGTGTTGGGAAAATGGAGAGAAAGCGCAGCATTTTGAACCAAAAGTCCGCTGAGGTATCAAACTCAGGTGTTTTCACAAACTATGATGCACGGACGGTTTCTGCTTCTAATTCAAACAGTATTGAGTACCTTCAAAAAGAACTAGCGAAATCTCAAATGCAAATGAAAATACTCACCGATGAGTTGAAACAAGCACAAACTTTTTCAAAAAATTCAAACTCAAATCAGCCTGCCACGGACTTGAATGATCCATCAAACATTAAGTTGGAAGCTGAAAGCATCAACAAGAAATACGAAAAAAAAATCAGCGAACTAAATGAAAAACTGGAATCGTCATATGCTTTGCAGGAACAGATGCATAATGAGTATGAAGGGATGTTTGCCTCACACACAGAAATCATAAAAGAATACGAAACAAACTTGGCGCAATTGTTTGGTAATTTAAACGGCTTTTTAGAAAATAACGAAGAATTTTTGACAATGAAAAAAAACTACAAAGCTTTGAAAATGACAAAAAACTGTGAAGAGAATTTTGAACAACTGAACCAATTTTTCCATGAAAATCTGACAACTATCAGAGAATACAAATTGGAACAACAGCGAGTGCGCGAAGAGGCGCTACATGAAGTTTCTGAACTTACAGATGATGAGGATGACAACAAAGAATTGAGGGACACCAAAGGGAAATTTATCATAAAAGAGCACGCATCCAAAGAGGTTTCCTTTGCTGATGATGGCGGAATGCCCAATGAAAGTCTGCACGCGTTGTCGTCAAACAAAGAGCCAGGAGTTGACACACGGTATGAAATAGACATTGAGAATATCCATTCGGAGTATCACAATTTTTTCAGTTACATATTTGATCTTTTGAACCAGTCAGATCAATACGGGCAAGAACTGGAAAACAAAATAACCCAACAAACCGCACTTCTCAAGCAGTTTGAAAACTTACTGGAGCAAGAACTTGAACACACCAGCTCGGCCGTGAAGGAACAGTTTGAGCAAGAAAGCTCAGAGCTTGTGTCGGAGCTCAACGAAATGAACAAGTATGCAAGACATCTTGACATGCGTCTGGAACATCACCAAAAAAACACAAGCGACTTTCAATTAAACGTCAATGAAGTTTGCGGAGATATCTTGGTGCAGTTTGAAAGAGTCTTTGAACCAGACTCTGTTCACTTGGCCAAAGAAAAGCTTTATAAGCATAGATTTAGAGTTGCAAGCGATAAAAGCAGTCAGAGCGAAGCAAGTCTTTTGCGTGTTATGCAATTTATCCGGACAGGCACACGAGCTCTTATTGATGAATATGTCTCCCAACTGAAACTCAAAAACAGGCACAATGCATTTATTGAGATCAAAGAGCTGAACAAAAAATGGTTGTTAGAAAAGTATAAACGTGAAAAAGACCAAAGAATGTTTGAGCAAAGACTTTCCAATTTGAAAACAAACGAATAATCTGGCAAAGTTCATCATAAAGACTTCTTACAAGGATTATAGAACTAACTCTTTATACTTGGTTATAGACTACATTTTCTGACTTTTTTTTTTTTTTTTCTATTTTTTTTTTTTGTTTAAGTGTTAATTTTCCAACTTAATATCCCCTTCAGCATCTTGATCATTGCTACCCGATCCTGCAGCTGGTTCATCGTCGCTGTCTTCGTCGCTATCGTCTTCTCCTTCCATCTCTTTCTTGGCAAACTCAACTGCTTCGTCAAACAATTCCTTTGGAACAAACTTGTGCACCCCGTCTGTTTCGCTTAGTGAGCACCAGCTCAGTTCAAGTTCAAAATCTTTGTCCTTGTTGTCTTCGTGGGCCATATAAACAATTTTTGCAACCTGCTTGACGGCATCTTTTGCACTTAACAAAACCTCATCGTCTTGTTCTGCTTCCACCGTCAAGATTTTTTCAAGCTCAGCTTTGGCAGTTTGTCTACCTTTACCGGTAGCAGCCCCCTTGTAACCCCAACAAGTACCACTTGGTTCTAGCATAAATAGTTCAGGTTTCCCATCATCCTTAGAAACACCCCCGAAGATGGCGGTTATACCAAATGGTCTCACACTGTTGTATAGAGTGTACGCTTGGACGTACTGGCCCAACCTGTCAGCCATGGCGTCCACAGGAATTGGTCTCCCGTACATTTTTTTGAAGTTGGCGCTTTCTTCTCTGCCTCTGTTGACTAGGTGTCTTCCGTCGGGAAGCAGTCCGGAGTAAACACATCCAATGTGTCTGTCTATGGTTTGAATCTTTCTGTTTTTCCCTGGAACTAGAAGTTTTGAAGTGATCAATTTCTCAACACCAAAAACAACCCCATCTTGGCATTTAAGCCCGACTGAGGTGGCCCCGTTTTCTACTGCTTTGACTGCATACTCAACTTGAAAATTTCTCCCGTCTGGAGAAAAAACACTGTTGGACAAATCGTATCCTGTACCAATTGAAGTCATTGAAGCTGTGCTATGCGTTTGTGTTTGTGTTGTTTGATTGTTGGTTGGATCTGTTTGATGTGACGTGCTAAAGGATATCGTTGTTTGAAACCCTTGATGATTATGTAGGTGAGGGCGCTAACTTAAGCTGGTCTCTTTTTTTTTTTTTTTGCCACCAAGTTGATCGCAGCTTAGTTGTGCAAACTTCGGACACTTTTTTTAGCTCCTTTTGATTTGGTCCGAGACGGATAGGTTGCGTTACACCGGGCATGTCCGAGAAGTGGGTAAATCTCTTACACCTACTCGAAACTACTTTAGCCCATGCTCCCTTGGACTGGCAAGCTAACGCAACAGGCACTGCAGTACCATCACACCCAACATCATGCAAAACAAGCACGCCATAAAAGTTGTTGTATGTGGAGACGAACATGTGGGGAAAACTACACTGATTGCCAATTTTGTGAAGAATCAGTACATACCGCATTTACAGAAAAGACTCACCCCCGTGTCCATTCCCAGAGAGTTTTCAGACAACCCCGGATTTCCAGAAACAACTATACTTATTGATACAACGCTAGAAGACACCTACCATTTACAAGAAAGTTTGGAGACGGCAGATGTGATTTTACTCGTATACGCGGACGACAAGTCCTACGATAGAATCTCGTCTCACTGGTTTTCCATGTTCCGCAGCTTGGGTTTGAATCTTCCTGTTATTGTTTGCAGGAACAAGTGCGACTTACTTAGCTCTCAAGACTATGCATTGGTGGATGACGAGGATTTTCTTCCGATTTTGAACGATTTCAAGGAGGTCGGCTCGTGTATCAAAGCTAGTTGTTTGGACAACCACAATGTACACCGCACTTTTTTTTTATGCCAGAGATCAATCATGTTTCCCTTGGCTCCGTTGTACGATTCAAGGATCCAAGCGTTGAAGCCCTCTTGTGCCAGCGCTTTGAAACGAATTTTCATACTATCGGATAAAGACCAAGATGGATTTTTGAATGTTCATGAAATAGCACAGTTGCAAAGAAAAAGCTTCAACAAGAGCATCAATATTTCCGAAGTCGAGGATCTTATCCAACACATCCAGGAACTCCGTATCCCAAACACTTGTTCAAGAACAAGGGGCTTGACAAAGTACGGATTTCTTTTATTGAATACGTTGTACATTGAAAAGGGTAGATACGAAACTGTTTGGGGCATGTTGAGAGCTTTTCACTATACGGACACATTGGAAATAGATGAGCATATCTTGTTTCCCAACATTGGGATTCATCAAAATTCCACTTGTTCTATAGAGTTGAGCCCCGTGGGCTATCGATTTTTGGTGGATGTTTTCAGAAGGTACGACAGGGACAACGATGGAGGGCTTGATGATTATGAGTTGAAACAGTTGTTCAAGAGCTGTCCTGAAGGGATTCCACAGTTGTGGCTTGAAAACTCTTTTCCCAACAGCACTCCCATAAACAACGATGGGCATATCACTTTGCAAGGTTGGTTAGCGCAGTGGACAATGACCACATTTTTGGACTACAAAATCACCACAAAGTATTTGGTTTATTTTGGTTTTGAACAAAACGCAAAAAACGCTCTTCACATCACTAAACAACGGAAAATGAAAAAAAGGTCTGGCAAGCTTTATAGGGCTCCAGTATCTGATAGAAAAGTTTTCAATTGTTTTGTTTTGGGGAAACCTAATAGCGGGAAAACCGCATTAATGGAAAGTTTTTTAAACAAGCAAATAGTAGACAGTGGACTGTATTCACCGACAATAAGGCCACAGATAGCCGTTAACTCAATGGAATTGAAAGGCGGAAAACAGTTTTATTTGATTTTGCAGGAGTTTGGAGGGTCCGAAGCTGCAGTGGTTGAGAACGAAGCCAAGTGGTCTGAATGCGATGTAGTGTGTCTTGCATACGACTCAAGCGATCCAAACTCTTTTGCTTACCTGGTGGAAATGATAGACAAGTATAGCTTTTTGAAAAAAATACCCATGGTTTTTGTTGGACTCAAGGCGGATTTAGACCGGCAGCAACAGAGATGCCACTTCCAACCAGACGAGTTCACGGACTTGCTTTACTTGGACCACCCTTTGCACGTGTCAGTGTACTGGCAAAGTTCATTGAGCAAGCTTTTTAGCAAGTTGGTGTACAGTTCTCTTGAGCCGTTGAATGCTACGCCAGGATTTGAGCCAGCCTTGAAACAAAATGACGAAGAGTTTAGGCAAACGGTTGTGATGATTTCTACAGGGGTGGGCTTTGTTGGGTTGTTTTCGTTCTTTATTTACAAACTACTCAAAAAATAACTATGTACCTTTAAATAAGAAGTCATAATCGAAAATGTTTAATTCATCAACATCAAACGGAATCGAAACAGTCTGGCTTCTGCTCTTTCCCTTGGACTCGTCTTCCTCTGTTTCCAACACTTCTGTAACCATAAACGTGTTCAAGTACTCCTCTAGCAAGGAAAGGGGTACAAAACTTAATAGCTCTGACAACTCTAAATCCTCCTTGAAATCATCAGAGTGGTTGACGTCGAAACCCATTGTGTTTTGCAAAAGATCAACGGCCTTTGGCGTCAGCTTCTCCTTTTGCACATCTTTGTCCAGAATTTTGAGCAAAATGTTGCAAAGCTCATTTCTTTCCGTCAATATTTTGACGTAATCAAAAAACATTGAGGTTTTGAAGGACTGGAAATAACTGAACCTCAGCTTTCTGGTCGAGTAGTTGCATAGTCTTTTTAGCAGTTGGGTTGTTTGGTCACTCATTTTTGTAATTAGTTCAATTCTCAGTTGAATTTCTTTACTGTTAAAGACATTTTCTAATCTGTTGGAAAGTTTTTTCAGCAATATTTGTTTAGTAAAAGAGAACCTGACTAGCAATGCTAAAATAATGAAAATCACCCTGTTCATTAGTATAACAACACTTTTCAACATACTTAGACTTTCTCTGTTGTTTAGAGCATACGTATATTTGCCTTCAAAAAAATCTTCTAAAAGTTTGAAAGAGCTGCAAACATCATGAATCAAAACAATAAGGTATTTTTTGTAGAAGGGAAAGTAGTTTTTGCTTGACTTGGTCTCTTTGCTACTGTTTTGCAAAGAAATGAAAACACTGTTGTTAACCATCAACGTGTGGGCTTTTGCAAAAAAAACGAGTTCAATGCAGTAGGTATTTTCAACCAAAGTGGAACTTATTTTTGTGTTTGTGCCGGTCAAAACTTCTTCACTATTAGACGATGGTTTTTTCAAATTGGATAGCAAAAAGTTTTTCTCTAAAAACCCGTTTATTTTCAACATATTTGTTTCAACAGAGAACAACGAAACAATCTTGTCCTTTCTACTGTTGTGATAAAACTCACAAATTATTGCGTACAGTTGTGCTCTCTTAAAGTTCAGAGACAGTATTTTTTTATCCAAATGTGACATTTCTGGCCGTGTTTCCAGCATTTTGTCCAGGAACTGTTGGTGCTTGACCGATAACACCTGTTCGTGAACTGCCGTGTTTAGATACATTTTACCTTTAAACAAATCTTCAATCACCAGAATCGTTGACAAACTGACATTTAAAACTCTTCTGTAGTTGATCAATGGTGATTTCTTGTTCTTCTGGAAATACACGATATCCAGTGGGTCCACATCAACACCAATGTTGCAAGCCAATGTTACAATTAGGTTAGCGAGCAAATCCGTTGGTTTTCCTGAAAACATGTCCGCTTCCCCAGGAGAAACAACCAGATATGACCACATGTACATCAAGCAGCACAGAGTGTTTTCTGTCGTCCATGCCATGGCGTTCAGAAAAGTCAAAATTTTGATTGACACGTCAATGATACTTGAAAAACGTTTTATGTGGTCTTCATTTGGGGCAAATTGGACAGCTGGACCGCTTGTGTTTCCCATGACAGAATTTTTCAGCAAAATCTGTTGTAATGCAACGTCTGACAGTTTCATGATGACACACAAAAGCACAAGGTTTTCCATTTTTTCTCTGATTCCAGATGTTCCCACGTTAATTTTGAAAAACTCTGGGTTTTCACGATCATCAACTAATGAAGTGGCCAGACTTTTTTCAAATGTTTCTATATTCAGAGCCGACAAAGAAGAATAGATTTTTGAGTAAAAAAAACTCTTGTACTGCATGATTGTTTTTTTTGGAGGAAGAACACTTTTCATCATCTCCAGACTCTGCTTTAGCAACGGCGACTGTTCTTCACCAGGAGAAATGCTATCCTCAATGTAAACTGATTTCACATCGATAAGCCCTGAAAGCAAAGCATATTGCAAGTTAGCCGTTCCTTGTTGCTCGTCGTTTTTCCCAAAAGCAATTTTTTGAGCATAATGCTCGCAGCTTGCGCGCTCGACTTCAGATAGTGTATACTCAGAGTAGACAGTTGAGTCCAAAATTTTAGCAATGGTTTGTTTCTTTTCCTGGCTAGTTTGTTTTTCGTTTTTGGTTGACGAAAACCCCATGATCGATGACATGAAAACACGCAAAAAAACATCTTTTTGAACGGCAGCAATGTCGGAAAAAATGTCAAAATGTTTTGTCACCCCATTGCTTCTCATGAAACTGGGTGCCTGTGTTTTGAAGTCAATGTAAATGTGTTCAGGGTTGATGGTCAGTGTGCTCAAATCAGATTCTGATGGTTGGTAGGTGGAGGTGTTCCCAGTGGTGTTGTCTCTGGTATGGCCGTTTGGCATTGAAGAACCGGAGGCAACTCCATCTGCACCTAGAGGAGGTGAGGTTGACACATCGTGACTGTGTGATTGGTTGTTTTGGAGATCTAGTGGGAGAGCAGTAGAATTGTTGTAAAGTCTATTGTTTTCGTTATTTTGGTCGTGATGAAATGCTGGTCCGGTGCTGTTTTCTTTCAAAGCTTTGTTTTTCCAGTACTCAACTTGTTTGGACAGTCTGGCAATCATTGCATCTTTGTTTGGCCTTTTAGGCCCAACTTGAGTGTCGGTATCATAAAAACAACTCGTGCCTAGCTGCAAACACTTGGAACAAGAGGGTTTCAACCGATCGCACTTGGATTTTCTTTTCCTGCAATTGACACAGTTGAAGGACAGCTTGTTTCTTTTTTTCGTTCCTTGTTTTGAAACTTTATCGCTATCCGCAGTTTTCTCTGATTGGGATGCTCCATCTTCCGCAAGTTCTGAGCTATTACTGCTTGAAAGGGCATTATCATAGTAGACGTTGGCTTCAGAATTGGCAGACAAGAGATTAGCCACTGAAAGATGGTTTTTTCCAGCCAAGTTTTCAGCGGAGGAATCGCCATGTGGCTTGGCTGATGTGCTGGTTGCTTCACCAGACAAACCGTCTTGGATCTTTTCCGCATTGTTTTGAGAAGAATTGGTATTCGAAGAAGTGCTACTGGAGGAAAGACCATCAGGGTAGTGGTGGAGTATATTTGGTTGGCCGGAGTTGTAGTTGTTCAAGTTCATCATAAGGTTTGGTTGAGAGTAGGTTTGAATGACATGATTGCCGTGGCCATTTTGAGGATTGACTGGTGGAAGCATTGGCTGAGACTGCAATTGAGCACGCTGGGTGTTTGGCATATTGTTATGCGGAAGGGTAGACTCATTTAAAAGTGAGTGCACATTGCTTCTATTGAAGTTGACTCTTTGGTTGGCATTCCATTGCTGTTGGTCTTGTTCGTTTGGCAGCACGTACAAGGACTGGTGATGTAGATTGCGATTTGTTGTGAAAGAAGCTCTATTTTGTGGGTCTGGATAATTGTAGCCGCTAGGATTCTGCATGTCGTTGCTGTTGTTGTTGTTGGTGTTGTTGTTGACCATTGAGGGAGTTTAAAGTTTGTACGGATAAAGAAGGTTGATGGTGAGCGTTTTTTTTATTTTTTTTCTAGTACCGATTTGATAAAAAATTCGGTAGAATATACTACTTCTTTAAATATTAAAAAATGCCCAAAAAGCTACGAAAAATCGATTTTATGGCTATCAATTGTACCTTGTTTGGTAGCTCAATACTCAACTTTATGATGGGCAATGTGAACAGCAATTCTTAACCCCTCTTTTGGAATTTCCTGATGAACAAGAATGCACTAAAAGAAGTAAGAAAGGGTAAGCGGTCAGTCGACAAAAAAAACACAATGCATTTGAACTCGGAAGAACTCTCAATTGAGGTCAGCGTTCAAGGTACAACGATGAGGCGTTCATGTCAATCACATCGCAAATATGCACAGATCCAAAATTACAACAGATTTATATACCTTTGATGACCTTCCATTACATATACAGTTTTTGGTTCAAAAATAACAATACAATGCTATTGTTACATTCTTTAAAGCCGATTATTCATTAATGGTCATTCTTTTCAAACTTTGGAATGTCATATTTTTTGTATTGGTTTTTTTTTCTTCTTCTTCTTTTGTTCTTGATATTTTTCTTTTTTTTTTTTTTGTGCAATTTTTTGTGAAATTTTTTTTCTGGTAAAAATGAAAATCTTAATTTTGTGCACTAACAAATCTGACTTCTTTTTCCATTTGGACAATTGAAAATCTGTGAATAATGGTGAAAAAAAAGTGCTGCATTAGGATTATATGATTTTCATCTGCAACAATTCCGTATTCATATTTCCATGGATATATTAATATAACAAGAACGATGTCAGTCAAGGTAACAATCGCAGAAAGCAGTGGCAACAGAGGCAATAAAAGGCTTGAGTGTTAGGGAAAAATGCCTCATGGTTGTTGTGCAACTAAGAACAAAAGCCTTTGCTACCCAAACACAAGGAATCCAAAAGACTTTTCCTAGTTGGGTTAACTGCGTGCTGATCTATCTCATTTCACGCATAACAAAACTCAAATTCGATCACCTTTATTTGTACAACCAAAAATAAGAAAACTATAGAGTTAAGCCACCATTGAAATTCCACAGTATATATATATATATGAAACATGTAAAGAATGAGGAATGCGGCTTTTGGGAATTGTGTGTAAGCAAACATGTTTGATAATATACTTTTGGGTCTAGTGTGCCCATTTGGACAGCAAAGAATTTGTCAATAGTATTTCTGTTACGGCCCAATTAGGGTTTTTTTGTAATCTAATGTGTGTATTTTTTTTTCTAGAACGGCTCTCTATTGTGTTCTGGAACGTGTTTTTTTTTTTTTTTTGTTTTTTTGTTTATTTTTCTTTCTTCTCTTTAGAATTTTTGATCGGCAGATATAAATATTTTGTGAGCGATCAATAACAAGAAATCTGCGCATTAACTCGCAACGGAATGTGTAACAAAAAAATATAAAAAGTCAGGAGGGAATTTGCAAAAGCAAAAAGCATCAATGCCGAACAATAACCATAAAAAAACAAAAAAAAAAAAAAACAGAATTGGCTCGTAAATATCCGAGATTAAAAGTTTATCCGGAATGTCAATTTTCTTTGTTTAGGTTTCATTATTACGGCCGCAACACGGGAGATCGGTCATTCGGAACATTCAAGAGAAATACCAAATATTAGGATGCACTACCCGATCTCGGAAATTTTGTACTATTTGATTTCGTTCTTGTACTTGCCCTACATTAGTTTTCAACAAAAATATAGGAAAGAAAAAAAACATTTATAATCAAAGTGGAAAGCATAGTAAGAATTTAACATTTCTTGGCAAAGAACCGTTTCTGAATGACTGAAAATGCTACACTTCGGATTCAATAAGTTTGTTTGTGTTTATGATTTGACAAGAAAAACTCCAATCAGATATTCTCCCCTCCCCCACCCCCACCAAATTACAAAATACAAACTCTATAATGGCTTCTAATCCACCAGCTGCTTGTTGTTTCGAAGGTTTCCTACATGAAGGTACACCAAAAGGTGTGCACAAAGAATTGTTTGGCTTGAACACCTACATTTCCACTCCAACCGACCCATCCAAATGCAAAGGTTGCGAATGCGGTGGGTCTGAACCAAAGGAATGCGAAAAGGTCATTGTTATGTTGACTGATGTCTTTGGAAACACTTTGACAAACTGTCTTTTGATTGCTGACGATTTGGCCAACCAAGGTTTCAAAGTCTTGATTCCAGACATTCTTCTTGGAGAAACCATTGACATTACCAAAGTTGACAAAGTCAACTTTCAAGACTGGATGTCCAGACACGAGAACTCAATCACCAAACCTGTTGTCGACGCTTTTATGCAAAAAGTTAAAGCTGAGATGAAACCAAACTTTTTGGGAGTTGTTGGACACTGTTTTGGGGCTAAATTTGCTGTTCAACAATTGGACCATTCGGCCGAAAACAAAGGTGTTGCTGACTGTGCTGCTGTCGCTCACCCATCTTTTGTCACTATGGAAGAGTTGGCTGCTATTGAAAAACCATTGCTGATTTCTGCTGCTGAAAATGATGACATTTTTCCAGCAGAATTGAGACATCAATCTGAAGATAAATTGAAAGAAATTGGTGCCACCTACCAATTGGACTTGTTTGGCGGTGTCTCCCACGGGTTTGCTGCAAGAGGTGATGTTTCCGATCCAAAAGTCAAGTACGCCAAGGAAAAAGTCTTGTTGGATCAAATTTACTGGTTCAAACATTTTTCTGCCTAATCAAAAAATTCTTTATCAGTGATAATTTAAATAAATTTTTTTCTAGAGTTATTTTAAAAAACATTTTGAAGTATGTGTGTATATGTATATATATATATATATTTACGTGTAGTACGCTGTTTTCCTATAAGATAATTATACAATTTTAAAGAATCACGCTGTTGAAATAAACCGGAGGATCAAAAAAAAAATCCAAACACTTATCTGTACCCCGATGAGTATGGATTGTTGTTTGTGTTTCTATTGTTTGATGTGAAATTCTGATAAGGGTTGTTGTTGTTGTTGTTGGTTTGCGAGTAATATTGCGCCGAGTTGGACAATGGTGGCTGCTGGCTGTGGTTTTGATTGTTCAAAGACGATAACGGCTGTTGGACGTCCAAGTAACTTTCCGATCTTGTTACCACGTCTGGGTCATCTGATTGAGTTTGCTGTTGTCTACCAAAGCTGTCCTTTTTCGACCAAATCGAGTTGCTTTCCAACTCGTAGTCCTCGTTGTCGTCGTCCATTAGCAATTTCCGTTTTGATGAGTCGCTTTGACTGCCCAATTGGAAAGCGTTGTCTCTTTGCAATTTTTGATTTTCTGTTTCGTTGGTGACCATTACCGCTTTACTCAAGTCGTTCAATTCAGCGGCTTTGTTATCCATGGTTGCCATACCTCCAGCTCTTGGAATAAATGAAACTCTGTCGTCTTTCATTGGTTGGTATCTGGAGTCTGGGTTCTTGTGCAAAACGGCCAATACACATGTTACAATGGTGAAAACCAACAAATACAAAGCAACAACTGCATTCATAACAAACAAAACAATAGCCATCACAGAAGACACAATCATTGGTTGACCAAACAAATTGGAGAAAAACAAAAAGAAAATGGAGTTCAGCAAATTGATCAAATGGATGGAAATGTTGAAAATGTTTGTTCTCTTGTCCATGTACGGTCTAAAAACACAAAGACCAACAAAATAAAAAAGCTCGATGATGAAAACAATCAAACTTTGGGCTTTGCCCTTTGTTTGCAAAGCAGCAACAAATAGCGATCTCAACAAAGAGTACGAGATCAATGGCACCAACCACCAGTAAGCAGTGGCCTTGAATTGCACATATAGAAACCCGTATTTGTTCAAAAACTCAGAGTCCCCATAAAGCAGGTAGGCTGGGTTTTTGTAGATTTTCGAGCTTTGTAAACCTTTGATCACAACTCTTGTGGTTCCGTAAACCATCAAACACAATATGATAAGCAAGATCACGGCACTGTCCACCATGCAAGCCACAGAGTCTTGCTGGGTGAATTCCCAGATGCAAAGCAAAGTCACTTGTGGAAACGCAATCAATGCGATCCTGTACATGGTTCCCTTGATGATGTTTCCCCATGATTTTCTAAATTCAAAAAATTTCGTGTTATCTGGGTTCATAGCTTTTGTTCTAACCAGTAATTCCAATAGAGATTTCAAACAAAATAAAAGCAAACACATGCAAAAAATGAAAAACAACAGAAAAACAATCCCTGTTAAAAAAAAATTCGACAACTCAATGTCTGCTTTGTAAGCGACTCTTTCAATCCCTCTGACCAACAACGTTTTCGAAGCCACTGCAGTGATGTTTCTTTCGTTTGTTGTGTAGACGCTTGTGTCGTCAAAAACAGAATCGTCAAAGGACCCACTCAAGGTGATTGCTCTTTTGGCTAGCTTGTGTTTCAATTTGTTTTTCAATTTTTGAACATAAATAGACAAAATCGATTTGTTGGCCAAAATATTTGTTGATGTTCCTCCTGTTGCTTGGACATACCATTTGAAGATTTTTTGCATGAACCCGGCATTGATGATTCCCATGGACCATTGGAAGTTTTGTGTCCATGCTGCTGCAATAGGTGGCACTTTGGCAACCCCCATCATGGCGGTGATGGCCAAGTTTTGGAAATAAACGAAAAGAGAAATTGAGTTTGAAGCAATGTGGGCTGATGTGGCAGAATGGCCCATTACAGAGTAAAATGCACTGGTCAACACACCGACACCTGAAATTGCGGCAATAGGCCAAGAGGCGTATTTAGTTTGCACGGTTTTCCCATTTGTTAAAGGCGCTAAAACACACGCCACAGGATCAGAGGTGTCTGCGTTACCATCGTCATCCAGACTGTATGCGTACACTCTGACCAAAGCGTCCAAGTCCGGAACTGTGTATGCCACCGAGGGGATATTGTCAACCACGTCGGAGGTGATTTGGTAAGTGGAAGATATGTCGATTCTTCCTGCACTCAATGGACACAAACTTTTTTCATTCAAACTACATAGATTGATGGATCTTTGAATGATGTTTAGACCATAAGCGATCACTTGGAACTCAATTTCAACTTTACTTGAGATAGTGGTGACTGCTTCGATATTGAAAACAACGGAGGTGTTTCCTGGGAAATATGTGACATCAAAAAAAGATGACGAAAATTGCGAGTTTTCCATACATGTCAACAAAGAAGAGGTTCTCAATAATTTGGAAGGATCTTTATTCTTCACATTGGTTGTGGATGTGGAAATCCCAAGAACCGAGTCGTCTGCTTTCGTTGTTGTTGCCGCACCCGTTGTTGTTGTGGCAGTGGTGTCGTCGTCTGCATAGGTTAGCGGATTGAATATTTGGAGCAATATGAAAAGACTAAAGACTAGCTTCAGTAAGAAGTTGCTTTTGGGCATGTTGATATTTTTCGGTGTGTTATATGATTAAGATAGCTTGGGCCCTGTTGTTTCTTTGTTGCTTGATGTTTGCTTGATGAAAAGGGCTTGCTTGATTGAGGATTTCCTTTTCTCTTTTTAAAATGTACTGTTAAATTACATTACTCCACAAAATCAAGAAACCGATAAGACTGTTTCTATAAATACACAAGGAAACCACTCCAGCAAGATTGCTCGAATAATGACAAAAAAGATGGTGGATGATAAATAAAATAAGATAAAATAAATAAAAGAAAACAAAAAAAATCCTCTCCCCCAACAGCCTTTAAATGCAAACCTTACAGAATATTATTTGTTACGAGTAAAAGTTAAACGTACATGATCCATGATCCATTGATCAGACAGTACATCATTCAACACAACCTTGTTCTATAAATAAACCGGTGTACATTCTATCAACCCACGTTAAGCCCTGTGAGTGAAAACTTATTTATAGAGTTGAGTGTAAATTCAAGAAATGTATGTCGTTGGAATGTATAGTAAGAAACCTATTAAAAGATCGATTCAAACTACATAGTTTTGTGATTCCAGTAACAGCGGTACTCTGCAACTCTTAAGAGGCAACAGTAGCTGATTGTTGAATTCATTGTTCATGATCCTCAAATGCACTTGCTGCTTGATCAAACTGAACAAATTCTGAATCCACTCTCACTCAATCGATCAAATTTGACGTGCAAACAACAAAAAACATGGCTGAACTTTTTTTAATCAATATGTGGGTTGTGGCAATGCTGTTCGATATTGCAGAGGAGTAGTGCAGTATCACACGGTGTAATGGGAAGGTATTAGTTGATTGTACTGCTTAGTCTTCATGAAAAAACCCACGCATATGGATTGACAACTAAAAGGTGAACAAAATTCTTGTTTGACTTTGCAGAAACAAATTGAGCAAGAAAAAAAAAAAAAAAAGAAAAAAAAAAGAAATGAAAAATCATACAAATAAGGTGTCACGTGGAAAAAGGAAATAACGGTTTCTAAAAATAGATCTGCGTCTGACGTGTCTGTCGTGTCTGACACATTGAACGACTGGACAATCAATCCCTGAGGTAGATAAAGTTTCTTCTTGCTTCCCTGTTGTGTGAGAATTAAGTTAGGTACCGTTTTATGGGCTTTAGTCTTACAATCTAGTTAAGTTTCATTGTTAAAAGTAAAAGGCAGGAACCAATCACTTGTTGTCCAATGAAAGATTTTGGTCACCCTGGGAAAGCCGATGTCACGTCGCTTGATGAAGATTTGCTGAACAAAAGAAGTGCCAAATTTACTCAAGAAAATATTAATGAGATTCAAAATTGGATATTCAATGACATTTTACACAAAGTTCCAGAGTCTCAGGACCAAGATTTGATAGACTTGCTTAAAGATGGATGTGTTTTGTGTGAGTTGGCAAATGTCTTGAGTGCTGGAAGTGACTCGGTTGATGGGTCTGAAGCTCCATTGATCAAGTACAAGAAGTCCGCAATGCCGTTTGTACAGATGGAACAGATATCTCTTTTTCTGCAATTTGCCCAGCAATATGGTGTTCCTCAAGACGAGTTGTTTTCTACAGTTGATCTTTACGAAAATAAGGATCCGGCACAGGTGTATCAAACGTTGAAGTCGTTATCGCGGTATGCTAATGCCAAGAATCCTGCAAACTTTCCTGTATTGGGTCCACAACTGGCTCAAAAGAGACAAGCGCCTTTGAAACCTAAAAAACCATCGCATTTAACCAATGCGTCTTGGAGTACAATGGAATTTGGTTACATGAAAGGGGCAAATCAAAAAACAGAAAAAATAAGTATAGGTACGAGAAGAAATATTACAAGTGATTAGAGCAGGAGCGAATATTGCTACAGGGATGTTAGTACCCACATTACAAATATTGAACCTCGGCAAGAAGTAAAGCAGTTTGGACTCCATTCGAGTGAGTGTAAACCTCAATGTATTGACAATTCTTATCTGAAACAGCAGCAACCATAGCAATAAGCACAAACGTTACTCTGTTCTAGATATTGCTCTTGTTTTTGTAGTTGTACAGTCCCTTTATAATGATACTCATTTTGGCACACACATACTCTTGTTTCGCCCTACAATACATACGTTACGGCAAAAAAAAAAAAAAAAAAAAAAAAAAAAAAAAAAAAAAAAAAAAAAAATTTTTTT
>ERZ794936.422-NODE-422-length-20900-cov-34.025426_pt1 | contig 20900 bp, 12 predicted proteins | sample MGYA00511083_ERZ794936 | MGnify/ENA primary metagenome ERZ794936 (study PRJEB30137, sample SAMN04331409) | food metagenome | isolation source: Y2 must sample point D1 replicate A | place: Australia: South Australia | collected 2014 ... | reverse complement strand
CTTCAAAATTCAAGTCTCTGTCAATCTCTGTGTCTTTGTGTCTTTCTCACTTCCTATATCTTCTTTTCCCAGTAACAGGTGTTTCCCACTTATTCTTTTCTCCACTTCAAGAAATACAATCACCAAAGCTTATCATAAGGACATCAGTATAAGGTCGAACATCATGAAACACATATTCAATAATAATTCATTGAAACAGGTTTCTTCCTTTCAATAAAAAACGCCTCATATCCCACATGCGTAATAACAAAGTCTGTAATATAAGTTCTAATTGTAACGATCTTATAAGCGATTCTTAGTAAAAGTCTTGAACCGAACCATTTAATTTAGGCTTTTGGCTTTTGCCTTTTTTTTTCTTCCCTTTTCTGGTTTGTTTTTGCGTAATCTATAGGCTTATGGCTTAGATAAAAAAAAAAGAAGAAGCAGAAGAAGAAGCAGAAGAAGAAGCAGAAGAAGAAGCAGAAGAAGAAGCAGAAGGAGAAGATGTAATAGTATATTGTATTACATAGAATCATTATAATACCGATTACGGTAATTAAATTTGAAAGAAGGACGAAAAAATAAAAAAAGCCATGATTCTTATTGTTTAATATAGTATTTGACCCTACTTGATTTGGTATAACCTAACAGAGACAGAGATAAAGACAGAGATAAAGACAGAGTAAGAATTTTTTTTAAAAAAAACATGATAATGAGTTTGATATTTAGGACATATAGGTATTTTACATAAATCTACAACCCAGACATTATGTACATCCTTACATTATTGTAGCACCAAAGAAAAGTAAATGTGTTTCTTGAAATTATATTTTGAAAGTAAAAAAAAAAACCAAAAAAAAACCTAAATCAAATTATAAAGTAAGACGCACCTTCCTATTTAAGATAAATACAAAAGTTAATAGTGTGATCTTCATAAATGCAAGTGAGTGGAAAAAAAATAAATTGAAACATCATCTCCAATTACAATCCATATCATGGAATTTTGGACAAATGTTGAGCAGGAACATAAAGTTTCTTTTTTTACTGTTTCTCATCTCATTTGTCTTTAACTCTACCCATTTAAACGTTTATTAAACTTACCTTTTCTTTATCTTTTCCCCTTCAAAAAAAAAACCTCCAAAAACCCCCCCGACAAAACAAAGAAACCAAAGATGTTCTCTGAAGTTAAAACCTCTGCTTACTGTTCCAGATACCAAACTCCCTTCAGAAGAAGAAGAGAAGGTAAAACCGATTACTACCAAAGAAAAAGATTGGTTGCTCAACACAAAGCTAAATACGCTTCTCCAAAATACAGATTGGTTGTCAGATTCACCAACAAAGACATCATCTGTCAAATCATCTCTTCCACCATCACTGGGGACATTGTTTTGGCTGCTGCTTACTCTCATGAATTGCCAAAATACGGTATTTCTCATGGTTTGACTAACTGGGCCGCTGCTTACGCCACTGGTTTGTTGATTGCCAGAAGAGCTCTACAAAAATTGGGTTTGGACGAAACTTACAAAGGTGTTGAAGAAGTTGAAGGTGAATACACTTTGACCGAAGCTGTTGAAGATGGTCCAAGACCATTCAAAGTCTTTTTGGACATTGGTTTGCAAAGAACCACCACTGGTGCCAGAGTTTTCGGTGCTTTGAAAGGTGCTTCTGACGGTGGTTTGTATGTTCCACATTCTGAAAACAGATTTCCAGGTTGGGATTTTGAATCCGAAGAAATTGACCCAGAAATGTTGAGAAAATACATTTTCGGTGGTCACGTTGCTGAATACATGGAAGAATTGGCTGATGATGATGAAGAAAGATTCAGAACTTTGTTCAAAAGTTACTTGGCCGATGACATCGATGCCGATGCCATTGAAGACATCTACTTGGAAGCTCATGAAGCTATCAGAGAAGACCCATCTTTCACCCCAACTGAAAAGAAATTCACCAAAGAACAATACGCTGCTGAATCTAAAAAATACAGACAAGTTAAATTGACCAAAGAACAAAGACAAGAAAGAGTTGCTGCCAAAATTGCTGCTTTGGCTTCTTCCGAATAAATGCAACTAATTTTGAAATCCCAAAATTAAACATTTTTTTATTATTCCATTTATTCAAAAACTTCAAATAGTCTTTTTTTTTTTTTTTTCTTTTTTGACTTTTGACTTTGTCTTTTTTTCGCTTTTCCGCATAAAGGTTTTAGTTTGCAATTGTTTTGCGGCTTGATATGTCATGTAAGTATGTATATTTGTATGATATGAACAGTAAATAGTTGTTTTCTAAAAGGTACTCTTTATATTATGCATAGTCGGGAAGTGCATAGTCCCACAGTAAGAATGCAAAATCTACTTAGGTCAATTGCTCTGGAGCGGCTCCAATGGAAAGCTTGTGAAATGCGCCAAGAACCTTTTTTGCAAGGTTCATACACTCCTCAGGAATTTTGACGATGGCTATGTTCAAAATTATTGGAATGTTTAAACCAGGTTACCTCTGGGTCACGTGGTAAACTTTTTCAGGCAAAACAATGCAAAAACAAATATCGTCTTCCATACTGCGATATCGGATCTAAATAGGAATATTGGCATTTCTTGAGGAAGATAAACAATGGAGTAGTGAAAAACCGCAAACAGTTTTAAAAAGTCTGAAATGAAATATTAAGCAAAGGGAATAAAGAGAATAGCAACGTCAAGAGTCAATTGCCAAATCCATCTGAACCTGACCTTTATTTATAAAGCTCTTGCTCTTTTCAAGGTTGATTTTTAAAATTACTATCTGTGTTTTTATTTTTTGTGGTTTTTTTTTTTTGACAGCTTTACACTAACTTCGCAAAAATTCTAACAAAATGTTCACGTTTCCAAAAAAAGACATACGAAAGTATAACAAAATGCAGCAACAAAGGAAAAAAAAAGACGAAACTGATTTGGAGTTGCACGATCTGGAAAACCAACTGCACTCCACGAGGCATGCAAGCGCTGGTAATCATCAACTGCAGCAGAAGGGCGTATCTTTGCAAAGCACCTTTCCAAATTCCGATCATGTTTCAAAGTCAGCTCCAGTATTTATAACAACCTACTTTAACAAGCATTTGAAACAGAGAAAACTGACTTTTTTATACGCCATACTAGTATTGGCGCTTTTCATATACTTTTCGATAGCATTGCCATGGCCAAATCACCACAATCCGAAATCTTCTTCTTTTCCAACAGTGGTGCCCCCTGAGAAAAGGTTTAACGTTGAGAACTTGTTTAATGGGGATTTTGATATTCACCACGAACCATTCAAGTTTATTCGAGCCCCTCCAGACTCCGTGAGACATGTTGAAGACCCAGGAATGTTTTTCACTTTAAGCTCTGCCGAGAAAAAGGGAAACGAAAACGGTAGCCAAAAGATTTTGGTCCGCAACATGTTTGATTTGCAATGGTCGGAAGAAATTGGGGAGACACATTTTACGTACAACGATATCGAGTACACAACTCAAGGAATTGAAATTTCTTATAACCTAGACAAAATGTTGGTCATGACCAACAAGACTTCCTTGTTTAGGCACTCAAAAACCGCTTTGTTTTGGGTGAAAGATTTGAAAACCAACACCTACACTCCACTATCTGAAAAATTGTTACGAAATGCACAGTTTTCTTTTTGTTTCAATTTTATAAGCAGCGTAGATTTGAACTACAACATACAGATATACCCTGTGCACGGCGGTAACACGCTGCGCCCAATGGACATTACTACTGATGGAAAAGATAAAGCCGTACTTAACGGTATAGCAGACTGGGTATATCAAGAAGAGGTTTTCGGAACTGATAGCACGATATGGTGGTCTCCAAAAGACGACCAATTTGTATACATGAAAACTTTTGAACAAAATGTGGAAGTATACAAATATCCGTTTTACATAGAAAACTACCAGCATTTCCAAGAATTCAACTACCCAAGACCTGGCGGAAAAATCCCAGAGTACGAATTGCATGTTGTCAGCATTGTCACAGGGCAAGTTTTTGTGTTGGACAAATACCAGTACAAAGAAGAACTTGTGTATGATGTCCACTGGGTTGATAGTGACCGTGTCATTGTGAAAAAAGCAGATCGCATTTCAAATGAGTTGCGATACATCTTGCACAGTTTCAACCATACCAGTTCTCAATGGGAAAAATCCATTTTCAACCACATCAATTTTGACCAAACCTATAACGGATGGGTTGAAAAACAGCAACCCATGCTGAACATTCCCATCTATGGTTCAGCACACAGTGACCTTCTTGATATTGGGATCGCAGACATCCGGCCTGACTCAAACGGGTTCAATCACATTTTTTACACACCATCGATTAAAGAGCCCACTCTGTTTATGCAGTTGACAAGGGGAACTTTTGAAGTTCAAAAACTTTTAGGGTTTGACAAGGATACAAACCAGATATTTTTCACGTCAAACTCAAAGCATCCAATGGCAAGACACTTGCACGCAGTGTCAATTCTAGATTTTGATGATGAAGGAATACAAGATCTTCAAAAGGGAAATGACGTGATGGAGTACAATGATTTTTTGCTGAGCCAAAGTTGCAGATGGGGATTGCGCAAAATTTTGGGCCCACAACTGCCAAAAGGTTGGGCTGGTCCCATCTCGAAAATTGTTACCGCTGCAGGTATGGAGAATTTTGACGGTGATGGACTTTTATTGAGTGACATTTCACACATAGAAAAAACTTTGAATGAAAAATTCATTTTGCCAAAGGTGAATTATCAAAGCATGGAAATTTTAGACAATGCAGACTTTTCACAAAACGACAATGAAGAGGGCTCAATTACCATTCACTACAAAGAGTACCTTCCTCCGGGCTTTGATTCGCATTCCAGCAAATTGCATCCTATTTTAGTGCATGTTTACGGAGGTCCTGGCTCTGTTGCATTTACAACACAGTTTGATGTTTTTTTTGAAAGCGCAGTAAGCTCTTCATTAGATGCAGTAGTTTTAGAAATTGAACCTAGGGGCACAGGTAACAAAGGATGGGAATTTAAACAGTATGCCAATAATCATATTGGATACTGGGAACCAAGAGACATACAAAGTGTTGTGCAAAAATATATAGCAAACAATAAAAATAAAATCGATACAGACAGAGTAGCCATTTGGGGCTGGTCCTACGGCGGTTTTACAACGTTGAAAACTTTGGAACACGACAAGGGGCACACCTTCAAGTATGGTCTGGCCGTAGCTCCTGTTACCAATTGGAGCTATTACGACGCCATATACTCTGAAAGATATTTGGGGCTTCCAGGGCCTTCCTACAACGATGCAGTGATATCAAACATTGACAGCTTCAAGGAAATAAAAAGGTTTTTGCTTATGAGCGGCACTGCAGATGACAACGTGCATGTTTTCAACGTATACAGACTTTTGGATAGTTTAAACTTGCATGGTGTGACAAATTATGACATGCAAATATTTCCAGATTCTGACCACAATATTGCCTTCCATAATGCTACCAAAGTGATTTACAGCAAGTTGTTCTTTTGGTTGCAAAATGCTTTCGGTAGCAAGTTCAATGAGCTCGCCTAAAGATTATTGACGGATCGTAAATCAAACGGCAAGCAAGCTCCAACAAAAAAATATATAGATACTTGATTTATAGAAAAAGTTGTTTTTCAATTAAAGCGGTTGATTTTTATCATTTGATTTTATGAACTCTATACTGGATAATTAAAGGCAGTAATCAAAAAAAAATTAAAAAGATCCAAAAAAAAAAAAATAAGAACTCCTCATAGGGGGCTCGAACCCCTGACATTTCGGTTCCTTGCTTTGCTTAAAAGCCGAACGCTCTACCAACTGAGCTAACAAGGACGAGTTCTTGTTTTTTACAACATAATGCTTTACTATATTCTATAGGCAAATGATTTTGTTCAGCATTTTTTCATAAATAAATCAATGCGTTAAATGATCAAGTTACTAATTTTCCATGTTATACAAAGTTCTCTTGCTAAATTTACTTAGAAGCTGTTTTCCTTTTCTTTGCAGCTCCTCCTGCAGGTTTTTTCGAAGCTGCTCTTTTCTTTGGTTTTGCGTTGGCTTTGATCAACTTGTCCTTTTTCAAGTCTGCGCTAGAGTCAGTGTCCTTATCTTCGTCATCTGGAACCGCTTCATCTTCCTGATCAACCACATCTTCAGAGTCAGGCTTGCTTTGTTTCGCGGACCCAGCAGATACACCAGTTGAAGATGCCGTAGTGTAAATCGACACAGGATGTGTAGTGCTGTTGTACTGTCTGGTAAATGCAGATTTGACAGCTGTAGGAATTTTTTTAATCTCTTCAGCAGTTCTTTGAGGCCCAATAAAAAATGACATAATCACATCCCAGTCATCCTTTGATAAATAGTAAGCATCCAGCAGCTCAATAACTTCAGGCACCCCTTCAGTTTTTTTATTCACAATTGGATCCAACAAATGCTTTTTCAATGCCGGCATGTACTCTGTTCTGAACCCTAGCTTGTCTGTTGATGTGCTCAACCTAGAACGGTAAAACAACTCTTGTAACAATCTGTTGAATTTACCAGTGCTGGAATTCTGACCTAACCACGCAGTAAAATTGATTCTTCCAGTGTTTCCGGCAACTTGCGATGCTGGCAGAACAGAAGACATGATCGCATGGAAAGGAAGTAGCGACCAAAGCTGTTCGGAGCTTCTGATTTTCCGGTCAACCAAATCTCCCAAAGACAAGGATTCCGCCGCGTTTGCAACGGCTTGCAATCTCGGCACTCCGAAGGGCAAATTTGTTGGCTGTGTGTTTATGTAGTTTTCTTGGATCATTAATGGTGTAAAATCAATGTCATCAAAGTACAACTCCATTTTCTTGTAAAGCGGAAACCGTTCACAACCCAAATCAGTGTATATACTTCCACGAAGAAGCTGTGCGGTGATGTCAAACGGCTTTAATGCAACTTCTTTTTCCCAGTTCACAGTGATTTGCTTAATGTTGTCGTGTGTAATATTTTTTGTAGTGCTTGATACAGTCGACAACAAGTTGATTATCTGTCTCATGTCACCTCTCGTGGCAGTTGCCAAATTTTCAATCACAGTGGCATCCAGCTTGAATTTCTCTCTGAATGCAATTGTCATTAACCTTGCTTTGATGGCATTGGCATCAGGTCTTCTGAAGGGCAACTCTAAACATATTCTGTCAAATGGCCTCATTTTTGGTAGGTACCGTTCATTACAGATCAAAATCATGGGAGTTTTGGTTTTTCTGATAAAAGACGTCAACTGACCAACCCCACCTCTGTCACCACCACTCATACCATCCACTTCGTCCATAATGATGACAAACTTTTTCTTGTTTTGATTTTGCTGGTGATCCTCATGTGAATGCTTGAAAAACCCAATGACAGATGTGTTGTTTAAAGCTCCTTTCACTTTTTCGTTCAACAGATTTTTAGACCTGACATCTGAAGCATTTTTCTCAAGAACATCATATCCTAACTCATTCGCGATGATATGAGCTGCGGTCGTTTTCCCTATACCTGGAGGACCACTGACCATGGCAGCTCGAAAAGTTCCTAAATTTTGCGGACCAGGTTTTTTAAAATCGTCTTTTGCGTATTGTTGCCAATTTTCAAGCCAGACCTTCAATCTATTTACAACAGTCTTGTTACCACAAATGTCCGTGATCTTTTTAGGGGCATACTTAACTGTCCACAACTGTTCTTCTTCGCTGACTCTTGGTTTCGTGTTGAAATTTTTTGGCGCACGTTGACCAGTACTTGATAAGCTTTCACTGTTCAAAATGTTTTTCTTGTTACGTTCGGTTTCTTCCAACTTCATTTGAGTATCCATTGCAATCAAATCTTTTTGTAATTGTTGTTCCTCTTTTTGAATTTTTTCCTTGGCTTTCTCGGCCTCAACAGAGTCGCCTCCCTCAGAAGGCATTCCCGCAACCAATTGTTTAAAGCCGTCCTCTGAAATAGCTTTAATGTTATAATCTTTGATAGTGGCAACTTTCTTGGGACCAGCCTCTTCACCAAGAACAACAAGAGAAGTTTTCCTTGATATAGCTTTTGTAACTTTGGCCCCATATTTCTTTGCTATTCCTTCAGCTTCTCCCCTTTCCAAAGTGGGCAACACACCTGTGAAAACAATTGTTAGACCCAATAAGCAGTTTGGTTTTCCTTGTGGAAAATCGTCAACATGAGATGCATGTTCTGAGGCACCACCTTCTGCGTTCTTGTTAGCAAAAAAATCTTGCTTCGATACTTGTTTTGTGGTGACATTTTCCAAATCGATGGATGGAATGTCCTCTAGTAGGTCATGTACATTAGCGTAATTTTTTTTCAAAGTTGTTGGGCCTTTTGCAGTTTCAGTTTTTGTAGGGTGCGTTTCATCACTGACTAAAGCTTTCTTAGCAGCAGAAGAAAGCGATTTCTTTTTCTGAGGAGATGATTTAGTAACTTTAGAAGGCGATTTGACTGATTTCTTGGAACTGGAATTGCCCAGCTCTGCGTTTTCTAAAGTTGGTGACTTTTGCGGTTGCGAAGACCCGCCCTTTTCGCTCAGAAGTAATATATCTTCATCGTCATCATTGTCACTGCTAAAAAGATCTATAATCTCTTTCTTAGGCTGAGCAGAGATCCGCTTGGACGTTCTTGGAGACTCGTTTTCCTTGTTTTCCAGCTGTTCCTGTCTAACTGCAGACTTGATACGTGGCTTGGCTGCTGGTTTAGCTGGAACAGTGCTCTTTTTCTTTGAAAAAAAATCAGAGATATCCACCATTGTTTTCTTGATGCTGAGCTTGAATTTTTTTTGCTGTTTAGCTCAGCTTCTGTTACTGGTGATTTAGTTTGCTAATAGAGCAACAAATGACAAAAACCCTGTATAAAGAATGCTGAATCATTGGCAAAACGCGTAAATCTTTGAAAACTTATATTGCAGCTTGCTTGGAAGAGTTTAAAAAAAAAACAAAAAAACCTGCAAAGTACTTGTTATATTGAGTCACGTGCTTGATGAATTTTATATTTCCGCAGGTTTCTTCGTTTGTCATTTCAATTAAAAATCCGGCCCAGTGTTAAATGGAAGCTTATGCTGTTTTGGAAAATCATATGTTTACTGTCGAGCAAGTCTGCAAGAACGGGAAACCAGGCAATTGAGTACGGCAAACAGCATAAAGAACAAGTAAGAGTGTAATTGTGAATAATTTATATTTTGAAAACAGGGAAGATGGGCAAAAAGAAACTGCAAAACAAGGGACAAAAAAACAATGACGGTGTGCAGGAACCAGCAAGTGACAATATAGAACCTGTAGTCGACGCTAGGATTGAAAATCCAGTTTCTGATGCTTCTTTGGAAGACTCTAAACAAGTCTTGGACGATCAGAAGGATGGTGATAAAGCCAATGGTAATGAGCAAACCAATAAATCTAAAATCGCGACTTTTGGTGCGGATAGCTCCCAAGTGGAGAGCAAATCTAATCAAGAAACCGATACTGGAGCGTCTGATGAAGCGAAAGAAAAGAACGGAACACCAATAGAAAATGGCAACGGCGAGAACGTTGAACCTGATGAAGACAGCTTATTTAAAGATGAGCAGATTTCGCAGCTGACTAGTGAAAGGGACGCGATCCAAACTCAATATAACACGCTACTAAGCAAGTTGTCTGGGATGAAAGCTGTGTTTCAGGAGATGCAAAGTTCTAAGCAAGAACTTGTTGTGTTGAGAGACCAGCTGCACGAGTACGAGACTCAAAATTTGGCTTTAAAAAACAAAACATCCACATTGAACACTGAAAGAAACCTTTTGAAAAATGAAACACAGGAGTTCAAAACAAACAATGAAAAACTGAAAAGAGATTTGAGAGACAAAGACGATATTATTCAAAGTTTGAAAACACAACTAAGTAAAGTTGAGGAGAGCACTGAAAGAGAGTTAGAGGCTATGAAAATAATAAAGAAAGATTTACTTGACAGAAACGAAGAACTAAGACTTTTACTAGAAAATACAAAAAAGGACAATGAGTTGATTGTGAGTGAAAAGGAAGATTTGCAAGTACAGATAGAGGAAGCGGAGGCTTCAAGAGCTAGCTTAAAGCATGACGCTGAATTATTGGAAAAGCAAAACATTGAAATGTCTGATAAGTACATGGATCTGGAGAAAGAGAAAACCACGGTAGAGGGCAATTTAAAGAGTAAAATATCTGAATTGCAAACTGAGATGCTTGAAAAAGATACACTGATTGCAAAATACCAATCTGAATTGCAAGGCTTGAACAAACTTTCTGAGCTAAAAGCACAATACGAAGAGGAAAGCAAAAACAAATCTTTGCAAATAGGTAAACTAAGACATGAAGCCATCATTTTGAACGAGCATTTGACAAAGGCTTTGTCAATGCTTAAAAGGTCTAGTGACTCTGACAATGTGGACAAAGAATTGATTTCAAACTTGTTCATATCATTTGTTTCCATCCCCAGAGGTGATAATAAAAAGTTTGAAGTGTTGGAATTAATAGCGAATTTTTTGAACTGGGACATAGATCAAAAGACGCAGGCAGGATTGATTCATGGCTCGTCCACACTATCCTCCTTGGCAACCCAACCTGGTGCATCCAATGCTTCCAACACCAAATCAGGAAAAGTATCGAAAACCGAGAGTTTTGTAAGCATGTGGACGGATTTTCTGCAAAAGGAAAGCGGAGAATGAGCATTGAAACTTTGTATAAATAGATAGACAATTTTGTAGTTTGAACGCTTCTATACTATGTAAGTTGCACAATTGTATTCTCTCTAAATCTTGTACCTTTAGAAGGCACCTTGCTAGCGGGATCTTCTTAAAACTGATGTAATTTTTTATCAATCATGTGATCACAGTGCACTTCAAAAGTACCTCATACTTGGAACCCTGGAAAAGACGTGAAAATCATTTTCCAAACTTTTTTTTGTCAAAGAGTCGAATATGTTTTGTGTGTGGTTACATACCAAAGCTTGTTTCGTGAACAATAATCAAACCAACCTCCCATCCCCAGACAAGATCATCACAATCGATTAAGTACATAATGTTTGCATTGAAAAAGTCCGTTAAGCCTAGTTGCTGTTTGAGAGTAGTGCAAACTGCTAGATTTGAAAACACGGCAGCCTACACTGATGCTCTTGCCCTTTTGAAAACAGATTTAAAGAAAGCTATGCTTGCCAAAGACGATGTGAAGAAAACCACCATCAGAACATTATTGTCTTCAATCAAAAACAAAGAAATTGATGCTAAGAAAAAAGACTTTGACGAGTTTATGCTTGTGGAACTTTACTCCAGATTGATCAATCAGAGAAAAGAATCCATTTCAGAATTTTTGAAAAACAATAGAGCAGACTTGGTTGGAAGAGAGGAGTCTGAGATGTCTTTGATTAAACACTATTTGGAAGCATTGCCAGTCGCTTCAAAAGAGGACGTTGAGCAAAAAGTCGTTGATTTGCTAAATAAGTTGAAAAATGACCAGAAAGATCTGCAATTAAAAGACATTTTCAAGTTGTTGGATTTGAAAACTTTGCCTACCGAATGGAAAACCTCATCGAACATCATCAAAAGCCTTGTTGCGCAACATTTTAAAAACATTTTCAAAAATTAAATAAACGTTGCTGTATAGATCTCCTTGTAAATAAATTATTGCTTGAGCTCATATCTGTAAATCCCATCTTGCACACGTCTGGCGCAAATATATTGCTATTTCTTTCGCACATTACGGTAAATCACGTGGCTCAAAATGAACATTATACAAATAATTTACAAATGTGATGCAAAAGACTGGTTGTATTTGTTAATTGATTAAAAGTGTTAAGTACAACTTGTACTGCGCTTGAGTAGCTTTTTTTTTTTTTTTGGTATATATATGTAAAGGAAAAAGCATAGACATAACTTTATATGATTAGTTTTCAATTACAGGTTTTGAAGGATTATGGATGGTGTGACAACTTGATTGGCTTGACAGTTATTTAACAATTACAAAAAATAAACAAAACCAGAGCAAACTAAAAAACCTCTAAATGAACATTGTTTTAGCAAAAGCACTTTTTGTTTCCGTTTTCTTCTACCAGACGTTGTGTGCTTATGCCAATAAAAATCTTTTAGAAAACAATCTAAGTATTTCAGGAACATTATTAGGTGACTCGATGTGGAAAAACAACTTCCACGGAACACCATTTTTGTTAAACACTCACACAGACTGTCTAAAAAATCAAACTTTTAGAAATACATGGTATGTTTCTACCAATAGCAAATTGGTAAAACTTGCAGTTAGACAGGGAAATGCAGAGCAAGTGGGAACAGTCGCTGAAAGGGAATCCCTTATAACAAAGAAAAGCATAGTTTCTTTTAGCGGGCCTCCACATATTGCACCTGTATTACTGCCAATGCAAGCAGCTACTTATATTAACGGAGTTGCTAATTATGAAACTCATCCTCAAAACTTTAAGCTGCAGATTTTGTCGAACAATGCATATCCGTCAAATGCTAAAATAAAACTTAGAGGAAGATCCGCAAGTGGTGCCAAACCATTTTACAAAGTAACTCGAAACACAACTAGGTTGCAACACAGCAGCTATTTCAACGTCAACCCAAAGAAAACAAACTACGGGTGGGAAATCAAACCTAAAGAAAATTCAGCTTTTTCAACAAGGAACTTGGCTTCCGGCAAATATACAATTTTTGGTTTAGGGTTTTATGCAATTATTTATCTTATTGAAGTCTTGCTTTAATAATATATGTAGGACAAATGGTTTGTTCAATGAAAAGACATTAATAAAAAAATTCAAAAGTAATGCGAAAGCTGTTTGAACTTGGGTTGGACGGAATTGACTTGACGCGACGCTTAGTGGAATTTGATTCTGTGTCGTTTGTTTTTTTATTTTTATTTTTTTTTTTTTTTTTCCTTCCCTGGGAAAAAACAAAGACGTTTTGTTCTCAATAAGAAAGAAAACAACGAGTTAAGCTAAATTGTTACAGGTGTTGGAAGGTGGTTACGGCTATCAAGTCTCTTGTTAATATTCAAATGCAAAAAAAAGAGAAGAAGCCACGACCAAGAAGTTTATTACAAACACAATAATATCAGTTTTGCCATGGTTGAAGTATGTTTTCGATTTATTTTTTGTTCAGCTTTCGCGAGAGTTCAAGGCCTTCATTCTCAACTTAGCTAGATCCCTTTTGCGGTTTGTTCAGCTTTACTAACATTGTATTTTTTTTTTTTTTTCCTGAAAAGAAATTTGATTTTTTTTAACAACAGTCCACGAAAAGAGTTGTTAGAGTGAAAACACATCAAGAAATCATACCCGATGAGCCATATGTCGAAGGTTTCCCTGTTCACAGATGGAGCATTGAGGTGTGTCTACTAGATGCTGACGGTAACGAAGTTCCAGCCAATATTTTTGATAAAGTCGTTTATCATTTGCATCCTACTTTTGTGAATCCGAACAGAACGTTGAAGAAAGCTCCATTTAAAATAGAAGAACAAGGTTGGGGTGGATTTGAAATGTCTGTTTCTTTGTTTTTGCTAGAAAAAGGTGGGGAAAGAAAAGTGAAACACGATTTGCATTTTTTGGAAAACGACTACAATGTTGAACATACCATTCAAGTTCCCCTAAATAAACCAAAGCTTGCTCAAGCTCTTTTAGAAAGTGGTCCTGTTCCAGCAACTACTGCTGCTTCATCCGCTACCGGGGATGCCACAGGCTCATCCGTCGCTACAGGAGCAGCAGGATCAGCAGCTGCCACTTCAGCTCCTTTGACCCCTTCTGTTGGCGAAAAAAGAAAAATATCCACGCCGGAACCAAAAGCTGCCAAAAGGGCAAAAACCAACGGTGTTCAAACAGCCATGAAAGGATCTATTGACCTGGAGCAATTGGCTCTAGGACTAACCAAACTTAACGAAGATGACTTGGTGGGGATAGTGCAAATGGTCGCTGATAACAGTACACCGGAAATGAATGTCAAAAATAATGTCGAAGAAGGAGAATTTATTTTGGATTTATACAGTTTACCAGAGTCCTTACTGAAAAGTATGTTAGACTACACGAAAACGCACACTGCTGAAGTATAAATATTGAGGGTATGCATCACCTTTGAATTATTTTTATGTATTAGCGCACGTTGTAGAAATTAGCAAATATATAGTTTATAAAATCTGTTTATTTTTTTGATGCTTCAAGCACCAGTTTTTGAAAAGCAAAATCGGGTGCTCGTTTCAACTGTACGAAGGCGTCCAAAGCTTAATGGTTTCATCCCAAGAACCTGTCAACACACCAAAACCATTGGGGCTCGACTTGACTTTGGTAATTCTGTTGGAGTGACCTTCAAGGGTGCCAACAATTTCACCCTTGAGGGTATCCCAGATAAGACACCCATAGTTGGAGTAAGCAACATACATCAATCTTCCTGACACACTAAAATCAAATGAAACCACCCCGCTTGTGTCAAAAGTGCTGTCTTTTGTCCTTATACTTGCAGAATCATTGTTCTGCTGCTGCTTGGAGCTTCCGAATGGCGACTGTTCTGAATGAGGCGTCATTCTATATTCTGTTGGCGGTTGTAGATGATATTTGTTCAAAGATTGAAATTTATTCACCAAGGAATAGTCTGCTATTTTGCAATCTGCCCGCAAGTCAAATAGCCGCACAACTCCGTCATCACTTCCTGAGGCTATGGAGTTACCGTCGCTGAAAAACTGCAAAGACCCTATATCAGTGTCGCCAACGAGAAATTTCTGCACTGAGTTTTTTTGCCTAGAGTCCCAAACCAAGACATATCCATCACTGCCCGCGGTAGCAAATGTATTTTCTGCGTGAAAGCCCGACTTTGGCAACGCAAGTGCTAAAACGTCTCCTAAATGCTCTGAGAAATCAGTTTTCTTCATACTTTTGGGAATGTCCCACAAACAAGCAGTCATATCACCGCTTGCAGTGATTATGCTTGTGTCACTTTGGAACTCGCACTCAGATATATAGCACGTGTGCCCTTTAAAGATGGAAACTGTTTTTTGTTGTATCATGCTTGTGTTGTCGACTTTGTAAACAGTGCAGTGATTATTTAGCCCAGCACTCGCAACCAGCCTGCTCGAAGGTGAAATCGCGCAAGCCAGCACCCATTGATTATCAAGAACCACTGCATTTTTTTTAAAGCCTGTTGCAGGATCCCAAACAATCATATACCCGTCTTGAGAAGCAGATATGATGTTTTCAAAGTCTCTACTCCATTTCATGTCTGCAATTTTATTATGGTGACCTCTCAAAACTCTAGCATTCTTCATGTTGTTGGCGTTTGCTAAACTGCTTCTAAGAAAAGTAGACGTGCCAGATATGTTTCCAGTCTGATTGGTACCCAAGAGCGAGTTGATGGTCCTGGACATTCCCAACAAATTAGCATCTTCGTTTGTGTTTTTGATTATATCCAATTGATTATGCAGTTGTCTCGTTTCATCCCGTGCAAGTTGTAATCTGTACTGCAGGTCTTCCATGGACAATGACATATTGAGTTTACTCGTTCTGTCAGTTTTTTTTTTTTGAGTGTTTAGTTCTTTAGACAGTAAGCATTCAAAATCATTTGCTTTCAACAGTTTTATTTAACGCTGATGATTGAGCAAGAGAAGGATGTAATATGATTTATGATTGTCAAACTTTCCTACAAGCTCTATAAAATAATTGAAACCCTGGGTAATTTTTTTCTAATGAGATGTATCGGCGACAAATTAATTGAGCAATTCTAAGAATGTAAACTTTAATAAACAATCAAGTATTTGATTATGCAACCTCCAGATTTTTTTTTTTTTTTTTTGCCACTTATTCATGGTTGAACGATTAACAATAAAGCAGGGTTTTCAGCTTTTCAAATGTGTTGTCTTTGCTGTAATCAGTCCTTGTTTGTTTAACCAGCATGAACAAAACGGTGTCAAAAATCGACATTTTGAGGTTTAATTTATGGCACAGTAGTCCTATTTAGGAAAGTGAAGTTTTCAAAAAAAAAAAAAAGTAACTTTGATAAAAGGATGTATATTTGTTTTGTTCATATTACGATACTAAGGTCTTGACGTTAAAATAAAAAGACTGCGGTTAGAAAAGATATTGCACTTAGGCATACGCACATGTAGATGACAATATAAACAAATCATTTTGGAGACGCAATTGAATTATCCAGCAACGGGTTATGCAGGTCCAAAATCGTATTATACTCTTCTGTATCTACTTTGTTTTCTTGAATAAAAGAGGAAATGCTGTAATCGAGTTCTAACTTTTCATTGAGCTTCAGATCGGCTGAATTATACTTGAATTTGTTTAAATCCATTCTTATGGTTGTTTTCTTGATAAGCTTTCTTTTCGGTTTGAGAACTTTGCCCTTATTACCCCCCGTTGTGGACCGTTCAATACCACCTGTAACTTTATCCAGGTACGGTGGCACGGGGATTTCTGTTTTCAAGAAAAACATCTTCCAATTTCTCGCTTTATCTTTCAGTTGCACCGGTGCTCTATTTTTCAACGACTCTGATAATTGACCTCCAGCACCAAACAGATCCAAAATAATTGTCCATTTTGGTCCACATACTTTCAATGCAGTCAATAATGCGTCTTCTTCATCAGAAGTCCAAGCCGTTTTTCTTTTTGGTTTTGCAACAAGAGGTTTGCGAGAGGGCTTTGAAGATTCTTGTGTGGAATAAGCGTTTCCAGTCTCCATAGGATGTGCAGTTTCAGTGGTGATAGATTCGCCTGTTATGGTTGTTTCCTCACTCAAATGGCTTTCTGCCAAATGAACGCTTGGAGTGGACTTTCCAGAAGGTGCTGCACTCACAGTACTTCCAGGGGTACTTGGCATGGAATACAAATCCATTGGTGTCGTAGGCATGCTACTTGCTTGTTGCAATTTGGAGTTTTGTTTTAGTCTATTATCAAAAAACCTTAACCTTTTTTGTGCAAATTTAACAAAGTTCAGCAAAAAATCTGACCAAGTGTACGTTTGAACCAGTTTTTGCAAGCTGGTAAATTTTTGTAAATGTTGCTTTCTATTAAAGCATCTATTCAAAAAATCTTGCTCAATGATTGTAATTTCTTCTTGTTCGTTGGGATGTGATTTTTTTCTGTTTTGTAGATATGTTTTCATTCTTCTTTGATCAAAGATTTCTTCCAAAGTTGTTTCAATGAGTTCTGTCGACATTACAGCGTTGTGGGCATCACCAGTTTTTTCAAGCGCATATTGAATAAAGCTGATATACTCTTGGGTTTTCAACTCTAAATACAGTATCACATGCTGCCGCGAAAGTCGGTTTAGTTGAGCCCTATAAATTGGAGTGAACCCTGATTGTGTGATTGCCTTTATGGAAGGAAAATCGGTAGTGCCTTTGCTTGACGCCACATCACTATCAAAAAATGAGGGGAAGTAGTCATTTATGGAGTGATCTTCCAAGGAAGATGTGTAAAAAGAGTTGTTTTCAGTTTTTTCTACTGAGTTTACCTCACTGTTTCCGCCTAAAACCTCTAAAAAAAAATCGTCAAGAAACGACATGCTCGAGGGAAAAAATCCGAAAACAGAGAGAAGGTAAATACACAAATTAATGCGTTGTATGGATATCAGCAGTTCGTATTGTAATGGCAAGGAAATTAAACTTGTTTCCAAAAAATCCTCAATGTTTTGAACATCCAGCTCATCTTTGGACAAACTCGTTCTTTTGCTGATGGGCTGTGGATTTGGCGATTCGTTGTAGATCATGTAGTGTAAAAAGTCTTTGTAACTTAAGTCGTTTGTGAGTAGAACGAGTTCATTGTGTCGAATATTGTTCAAGATCCCGGGGAAGAAATCATCAAATGAAAGAAAGTATTTTAACCTCCTGTTTGTAGATTTGCTATCATCATTAACAGTTGTAGTGCTCTCCCAGCTTCCATTGGATTCGTCGATATTGATGGTGTAGTCTGGTTTGTGCAAGAAGTCCAGAACCAGTTTTTTGAAAAGCTCAACTAAAAGAAAAAATTGTTTTGTGTTTTCGTCTTTATTTGAACTTGTGGATTGTTCCCCATATAGCAGTTCCAAAATGACATTTGCATTTTGAAATTGTAATTGAGCGGTATGATGAATTGATTTATTTACAATGCTTTCATTCTTGTTGCTTTCAGATGTTCTCGCATCTTCTAATTGCTTTGAATCATCACCATCATCACCATCATCATCATCATCATCATCATCATCATCATCATCATCCTTTTTTCCAGCATTGTTAGTTGTGTCGTGTTTATCTTCTTTGATTTCATCAGTGTTTTTGCCATTTGCATCCTTACTAACGTTATGCTCATCATTATCGTCATTATCGTTATCAATGAAAACGGCTCCAATAAGGAAAAACACTATTTTTGTGGCAATTTCCCGTAGACTGTGGTGAATTTGCAAATTCACTGTTGCCTGAGATGAAAGCGATTCGAAAAGCTCTTCGTTGTTGGAAAAATATAGTTTTTTAATATCTGCAGCATCCGTCGTCATATCATGCTCTGTTCTGTTGGTATTATCAAGTAAGTCTTCCTGTTGAATTTTGCGTTTCTTGTTTCAAGTGTGATGAGGACTCTCTTGGAAAATTGAAGGGGGTTTTTTTTTTTTTTTTTTTTTGGTCCTTTTCAAAATTTTCAGAATCTTAACCTCTAGATCACTTTGGTTCTATTTGCTTAAGGGGAGTTGAAGAAACGCATTGATTATAAAAAGAAACGCTTAACCGAGTCGCTTTTGACTTTTTATCAGCACCTCTAGCACGTGCTTACTTCGGACAGCCGAGACTGTTGGACACCGAAGTTTCACAAGCCGAAGTTTTAATCAATTAAATATGGGCTATGTTTTTAGAAACTCAAATGATAGTCAAGAGTTGAAGTGGCTTGGCTCAAGACACAATTTGCACTAATTTTTTAGAGCAGAGACTGTAGTTAAGAAAGTAAGTTCTTTCATTCGCTGTTGCTCGTGTTGTAGAGCTAAGACCGTTGTTAAGACGCCAAATATTATGAAAAAAAAAAACAGATTATATTAATGATAAGGAATATTTTACAAAACAAAAAAAAAAAAACACACACAAAACTCTAATTAGAGCTTATTACCTAGTTAATTTTTCTCATTTTTATTTTTATTGAACGAAAAAACCCATAAATGGTGATCGTTTTTTTTTTTTTTTTTTTTTTTTTTTTTTAAAAAAAAAAATTTAAATTTTAAATTTTTTTTTTTTTAAAAACATCAAACTTCATTTAAGCTTTAACGGCTTTTTTCACGATTTTTTTGGAAGCAACTGTTGGTTTTTTAGAGATTTTTTTCACAACTTTTTTTGGAGCAGCAGTTGTTGTTGTTTTTTTAGTATTATTATTATTATTAGTAGTAGTAGTAGTAGCAGTTGTGGCTTTTTTAGTTGGTTTTTTAGCACCATCAGTTTTCTTTGTACTTGTTGTTGGTTTTTTGGTTGTTGGTTTTTTGGTAACTTTTGCAGCAGCACTCAATTTGATTGGACCACTTGGACCTTTTGGTTGTAAAAAGTATCCATCCTTGACACCGTTTTTAATGGCTTGGTTCATATGGGAAGCAGAAGAGGTTGGATATTTTTCAGTGAAATATTTTTTCAAAGCTTGTCTGGACAGACCAGTTCTAGAACTGGATTCTTTAATGGCATCAGCAATGATTTCTTTGTATGGTTTTTTGATAGCAGTTTCTTTGGCAGGCATTGTATGTTAATATAAGTGTGGGTTTTTTGGTTGGTTGGTTGGTTTAGACTTTTTTAAACTATTGTACTGAATGATTGAAGGCCCAGACAATAGAACATAGACTATAAGAAGTAAACCAATTATTTATTAGAGAAAAGATTGGAATAGAAGCACCAGTTTAATGATACGAAAAACAGCAGTAAACAAATCAAATACCTCCTACTTTATATACTTTTCAGTTTTATCCCATAGACCTTGTTTCGATTCGAGATACTTTCATTGACCTTTTATCTTTCTGTCTGTTAGTTTTGATTCATTATTTATTATTCATTATTTAATTTGTTTTGTATTTTGTTTGTGTTTTCATTTATCGTATTGTGTGTGAGATGAGATGAAGAAGTAGGCGTGGAGAAAGAAAAAAGAGAGAAAAAAAGGAGGGAAGCACGCGTTTGTGTCATTCCCGGGTCACGGTTTGGTTTGATTGCTGAAAAAGTGAAAATATATCTACAGGTGTGACCAAACGTACACTAATAATGATTATGATGATATACTATCAGACTGGACTGGACTGGACTGGGACGATAAAGTTGAAAATTGTGGCACCTAGGTATGACCATAGTGTAAGTAAGACTGAAGGTGTAAGATCAAGTGGGCAAATTTAACATCTGATTAAAAAACACAAAAAAAAAACTTTGAAACAGTCAAAAAGGGGCAGAGTTGATTATGTACCACAAGCTTGTACGTTTCAGAACATGCACGCTTTAAGTTTTTTATATACCATTTGTTGTTATTTATACTCTTATTTGCAGTTTGGTTGTGATTTGGTATAATTCAGTTCCTAACATTACCACTAATATTGGATGTAGTCGAGAAAGTTTCAGTATCTCCATTGCATCAAGGATAATATATCAGACAATTATTGTGCAAGCAGGACATTGTGTGTATGCACAAACTCAAGAGTAACTATTATGTTTACTTGTTAGAACAATAACTCTACTACAGCGCGCTTGTATACATCTTCTACATGCCGTTCTTCCATTTTTGGTAAATATCAATTGGTTTATTGACACATGGTAGTTGCCAATCAAGCCTACCTGGTAATAAATTTTGGTAATCACAAGCTTATTTGATTGTTCTTATCACGCAAGAGTCACGTGTGTAAAGCCTTTTCTTATATATGAAGGACAATGCTACCCGACACCAGATATTTTTTTTTTTTTTTTTTTTTTTTTTTTTTTTTTTTTTTTTTTTTTTTTTT
>ERZ794936.421-NODE-421-length-20917-cov-33.140734_pt1 | contig 20917 bp, 14 predicted proteins | sample MGYA00511083_ERZ794936 | MGnify/ENA primary metagenome ERZ794936 (study PRJEB30137, sample SAMN04331409) | food metagenome | isolation source: Y2 must sample point D1 replicate A | place: Australia: South Australia | collected 2014 ... | reverse complement strand
TTCTCTCGCTTTTTTATTTGATCTTTTATGATGGGATACTTTATTTTTATTTTAAATGTATTAACAAAGGCATTATCTCGTTTGGGATAATTAATTGGAAAAATCATTTGCTTTATTTGGATTCAGCAAGCAATTTTTCGGCTTTAGCAATAACATCTTCGATACCACCAACCATGTAAAAAGCGTTTTCTGGCAAGTGATCGTATTTACCGTCCAAAACACCTTTGAAAGAAGAAATAGTGTCTTTCAATCTAACCAATCTACCTGGAATACCAGTGAAAACTTCAGCAACAGCAAATGGTTGAGACAAAAATCTTTGGATTTTTCTTGCTCTTTCAACGGTCAATTTATCTTGTTCAGACAATTCATCCATACCTAAAATAGCAATGATATCTTGTAGAGATTTATAAGCTTGTAGAGTTTGTTGAACATTGGTGGCAACATCGTAATGTTCTTGACCAATAATACCGGCATCCAACAATCTGGAACTGGAATCCAATGGATCGACAGCTGGGTAGATACCCAATTCAGAAATACCTCTGGACAAAACAGTGGTGGCATCCAAATGGGCAAAAGTGGTTGCTGGAGCAGGATCAGTTAAATCATCTGCTGGAACGTAAACGGCTTGGACAGAAGTAACAGAACCCTTTTTGGTGGTGGTAATTCTTTCTTGTAGCAAACCCATATCAGTAGCCAAAGTTGGTTGATAACCAACAGCAGATGGAATTCTACCCAACAAAGCAGAAACTTCAGAACCGGCTTGGGTAAATCTGAAAATGTTGTCGATAAACAACAAGACATCTTGACCTTCTTCATCTCTGAAATATTCAGCAATGGTCAACCCGGTCAAAGCAACTCTGGCTCTAGCACCAGGTGGTTCATTCATTTGACCGAAAACCAAAGCGACTTTAGATTCACCTTCCAAGTTGATAACACCAGTTTCTTTCATTTCTCTGTACAAATCGTTACCTTCTCTTGTTCTTTCACCAACACCAGTGAAAACAGAAAACCCACCATGAGCTTTAGCAATGTTATTAATCAATTCTTGAATAAAAACGGTTTTACCAACACCGGCACCACCAAACAAACCAATTTTACCACCTCTTGCGTATGGAGCCAATAAATCAACAACTTTGATACCAGTTTCCAAAACTTCAGCAGTAGTGGATTGTTCAGCAAATGAAGGAGGATCAGCATGAATTGGGTTTTTCTTTTTGGTAACAATTGGACCTCTTTCATCAATTGGTTCACCAACAACATTGATGATTCTTCCCAAAGTTTCTCTACCAACTGGAACGGAAATTGGAGCACCAGTGTCAACAACTTGTTCACCTCTGACCAAACCTTCAGTACCGTCCATAGCAATGGTTCTAACAGTATTTTCCCCCAAATGTTGGGCAACTTCCAAAATCAATTTTCCTGTTGGAGTTTTGATTTCCAAAGCATTCAAAATAGCTGGCAAAGACCCTTGTTCAAATTGAACATCAACAACGGCACCGATAACAGCTCTGACTTTCCCGTGGGCAGCAGCAGCAGTGGCCAAAGTTCTTAGAGAAGTGGATTGGAATGGCAAGCTTTTTCTAGCTGCTTGCAAAGCAGTTCTAGAAGAAGCAGAATATAATCTTGGAATAACCATATTGACTTATGTTCTTCTTTTTTTTGTTTTTTTTTTTTTTTCCTTGTTTTTTTGAACTTCCTTGAAGGATTTGTTTGTTTTGTTTGATTTTAAACCAGTTAAAAAAAAAAAAAAAAGAATATATAATATATGCTTGGTCTTTTGGATAAGTTTCTCTTCTTTATAAATTATTACCAAGAATGCAATTGCATAGAGTCTGGTACTAGAACAAGAATATGGAAAGGAGAAATATGGATTAATTGCAAAAACTTTGAGGATATTAAGATCTTATTACTCCATACCTTAAATAATAATAACGTATGAATATTAGAAACACATGTGTGTGTATATATACAAATAATTAGAAATTTCATGTACAAGTTATATTCGACTCCAATTACTCTGATTACTCCAATTAAATTGTGTTGAATAAATTTTTCACCTTCGTATGAATTAAATAGTAGTGAGTTTTTTTTTTATATTTTTCCATTTACTTTGTGATCGACCAGAGAAAAACAAGAAAAAAAAAAAAATTAAAAAAAATTTGAACAGACAAATTATTGTGCGTGTTGTCTGTGTGTCCTTTGAAGAACCAATCAAATCATAGGATTTTTCAAAAGACATTTTATGGGTGGGTGTGTGTGGTGCTCGGTAAACCATGACCGAGTATTGAAGAGTCTCTTACTTCTGGGAAACCGGACAACAGTTTGGAAGTTGGATTTCGGACTGTCTACTTTGTTTGCTTCACGTGATTGGAAAATTTAGATATATACATACATACATATACATATATATATATATGGTTGATGAGATACTACAAGAACGGAAATATTTGGCAGTGCATTTGCTAATGTATACTGAGATAAGAAGATTCCTTGTAACTAAATATACATGATGATGAATTGTATCTGATTAGGTATTATGTTCTTGTTTCATAGTAATGAAAGCTCATTTCTTTTTACCCAATTCCCCAGCAACTTTTTTGGCTTCCAACAACCCACTGATAATCCCAGATTTCACACCGTTTTCCTCCATTTTGATCAATCCAGAAATAGTAGTTCCACCAGGAGTACAGACTTGATGTTTCAAAACACTTGGATGCTCACCAGTCAATTCCACCATCTTGCTAGTTCCCTCCATGACTTTGATTGCACAATCTTTGGATTCTTTGTATGGGATCCCCATTTTGATCCCAGCATCAATCATGCTTTCAATCATCAACAAAACAAAAGCAGGACCACTTCCTACTAAAGAAGTGGCTGCATCCATATGTTTTTCTGGTAGTTCTACAACAGATCCACAATTTTGGAAAATTTGATCAACGGTTTTTTTTTCAAAATCTTCGAAATCAACACCTTCGTTTTCAAAAGAAATAACACAACAACCGTATCCGAATTTGGCTGGAGTATTGGTCATGATTCTAACGAATTTGGTGGATTTCCCAGATTTGCTTTCAATGTGCTGAGTAGCTTCTTTCAACATATCAATACTCCATCCAGCAACAATGGAAACAATCAGTTTGACATCCCATTTTTGGATTTTTTCAAATATAGTTTCCACCATAAAAGGCTTACAAGACAAAATCACAACATCACAATTTTCGAAAACTTTTTCGTTTTCATTACTGGACAAATTGACGTGTTTGATAGAATTTTGGCTAAATTCGTCATAAACTTTGGCCACCCTTTGCACAGCAGCATCACCGAAATTGGTCGTGTAAATCGTGTTTGGATATAATTCTGTTGTTTCTGGGTTTTTGATAATAGAGGTGAAAATGGCTTGACCCATAACACCACATCCAATAATCCCTAATTTCTTGTATGAATTGGACATTTGTAAGTTTTTTTTGTTTATTTGGCTGGTGGAATTAGTGTTTTTCTCTATCCCCTTGGTCATCACAAATATCCCCAAAATATAGAAAAGAACAGAAAGACAGAGATATTTTGCTTGAAACTAACAAAATTCTAATTCTTAAAGTTAATACGAATCATTGTCAATGATGGGCAAAATAGTCATCTTATCTCGTTGTGTTTTCGATCACGGGCAGCAAAAAAGCTTTTGGAAACAAAGCGGCAAAGATGAACAGAAAAAAATGCAAATTAATACATAAATAAAAAAAAACTGATAACATAGTTTTATGAATGAAAAAATGGAAAGAAATTGCGAAATGGTGGAAAAAAAAAATTATGCTTGTGTGTGTGTGTGTGTGTGTGTGACCCGCACATTGCTGCAATTAAACTGACCACTGAGAAAATCATTGTCATTATCTTAAGGAGTCATCCAGTGAAATGAGACCTCTTTTAAAGTCATCGTTGAGATAATAATATCATCATATATGTCAAAAGATTTGGAATATCTGATATTAATTAAACATATTTGAAACATCTTGTAATGGATTAAATACTTCAAACAGAAACGGAAAAAGAAAGAGAAAAAGGAAAAAAAAGAAAACTTACCAAATTTCGATTTGATTTGCTACTAACATACATTTTTTTCATTTTAGTAATCCTCGTTAAGATAGAAGGAGAATAGTGTGTTAAACTACTAAAACTCTTTTATTACTTTTATCATTTGTTCTGTTTCATTCTTAAAAAAAAAAAAGAAAGGGAAAAAGGAAAAAATAGGTTGAGAACCCAGAATGAGTGAAAAATTCGAGGAAAATATGCAAACTGTTACTCTTGAAGAGATACCTAGTTTTCATCCTACCGAAGAGGAGTTCAATGATCCAATAGATTATCTATCGCAGGCTCATATTATGAAAAATGGGATGAAATATGGAATGATCAAGTTGATACCGCCGGAAAATTTCAAAAATCAGCTTATTAGATCAAAGGGCCCGGGCGACGAAAGCCAAAAATTAGATCAAAATTCGATCATGGAAGCGGACAAGTTCAAATTTAGAATTAGACAGCAAAATTTGTCTCAATTGAGTTTATTGAATCGATGCAGGTTGTCTTTTGCAAAACAACTAGAGAGTTTCCAGTTAATGATGGAAGACAAAAGAGAAACTATGCTGCCGTACAAAATGGTTTATGGGAAAGCACAAAGAGTTTATTTTTACGACTTGTACATCAGCATCATAAGATATCATAATAATATGGACACATCATTGATCCATCAACGGCATTTGAAAAACGGTTCCAACTACGTAAGGCCACTTTCTGCAAATTCTAAAAATATACATGGAACTCCCCCAAGGGACAGCAAAAGAAGAAAGCTAAATGATGAAAATGTCCACAGCAAAATTTTAGAATCTTGTGATTCGGGAAATTTGCAAATACCAAGCATTCGAGAAGAGTTTCTTCAATACAGTACAAAACAAAATTCCTTTTGGCATAAAATCGTAAAAAATTTGATTTCTATTGATCCCAATACTGAACATGGTCAGACCCAGGAAATGATAAAAGAATTATACGATACATATGAACAAAATATTAAACAATACTTACAATTTGTACACAAATATCAAAGTTTGTTGCTTTCCTCGACAAATGGACAAAATGGGAATTTTCCAAACAAGCAAAACCACTTCAAATCAAACGGGATATCCATATTGCAACACAATCCTGAAAGATACCAAAACTTTGAATTTTGTGCAGTGTGCGATGAGGAGTTGGAAAACTACTCTTTTAAAAGCATTAAAAAAAGGTCAACAAGATCATCAGAGACAAACGATTATCTCACATGCAGATATTGTCATTTGAACTATCACAATGGCTGCACCATGAACTTGTCAGAAAACACTTTAAAATACGGATACGTATGTGAAAACTGCTTGTTTGGGAATGGATGTTATGGTTTTGAAGAAAGTGAAACAATGGTTAGTCTAAAGAAATTCAAAACAGACTTTTGTTTTTTGCCGGAAAACGACTTAGATAAAGCCGACAATTTTGACTTGGAAATACGAAAACTAGAACATGAATTTTGGCAACACGTTAATGATATAGACTCAAAATTAAACGTTTATTACGGTGCAGACATACACAACGAAGAACCTGGATCTATTTCAGGATTTGAAAACGAAGATTTACTTTTTTTGTCCAAGCATCCAATGAATCTAATGAATTTACCCCATTCTAAAGGCTCTTTGCTAAACAATTTGGACAAAACAATTTCAGGAATGACGGTACCATGGATATACATTGGCTCCAAGTTTTCCACTTTTTGTTGGCACTTGGAAGACCAGTACACTTTGAGTTGCAACTATCAATTTGAAGGAGCTCCAAAAATCTGGTACTCCATCCCACCGGGATACGTTGACCAGTTCAATGCACTAGTAAAAAACATCGCTCCAGATTAGCTTATCCAAAAACAGCCAGATCTTTTGCACCAATTGATAACTTTGATTTCCCCATATGATCCCATCATGAAAAACTCGCGGATCCAAGTATATAAAGCAATCCAAAAACCCGGGGAATTCATCATTACGTATCCCAAGTGTTATCATGCAGGCTTTAACGCAGGCTACAATTTCAATGAGGCAGTAAACTTTACGTTGAATTCGTGGATTCCGTTTGGGTTAGAGGCATTGACGCACTACAAATTTACCAATAGAAAATGTGTATTTGATATGTGGGAACTCATTTGGAAAATTTTGGACATTGCAACAAGCTCACAGAAAAAAAAGAGCACAAGAATCACCATTGACAATTACTTACTCACAACTTGCTACTATGAGCTTTTGAAATTTTTCAATCAATCGCAGAAAAATTATTACCAAATCTCCAACTATTTAAATGAACCAGGATCATACTTGACTCCTCGAGATAATAATCGGTATGAATCTGGGGTTGAAATGGGATACTCAGAGGCCCTTGACAGTGAAGATGAAACTAAAGACAACCAATATGGAGACTTTGATGTTGAAGCAGAAGAAGAACCAGTTTGCTCACGTTGCAAGACTATTTGCTCCTTTTTTTTTGTGGTGGAGCAAAACAATCACTTGATGAAAAAAAAGCACTTTCGGTACCTTGACCAACTGCTAGCAGAGAGTTCACATGAAAATGCTGACTTTACCATAACTTGTTTGGATGATTACATTAGTCGCATTCCTGCCGAAGAGAACTCCAAACAAAATTCATCTCATCGTTTGCTCTCAAAAAGCTTGGGCCGCAGAACACTAACAAAGTCTTATCACGAAGGCGACGCTGAAGACTATATTTATAAAAACGAAGATGCACATCCTGCATCTTACACGACATTGTACTTTACCAAAAGTTTTGTTGACATCAACAAAGTTTTGAAAAAAGCAGAGCACTTGATTTAAAAAGTCTAGCAACTCAAGCTTTGCTATTACAAAAGAAAACATATATAACGTAGGTTTAAAAACAACATAGGCAATTTTACAAACACACTAGCTGAAACCGGTAAGGCAACGCCAGAAATATAAATATCTAAAAGCTGCTAGGGCTTGGCTGTGTGCCAATATAACACTACCCGCACAGTTCTGTGAGCTCTTACTATTTATAGCATCTGTTTTTCAACGAAATGGATGAGCTTGAGTGTATTCATGAACAAATGCAAGCCCAATTTGTTCGTTGCCCTTAGGAAAACAAGTGAATTAACAAAAGCAAACAAGCCTCAAACGCAAACAAGCCCCAAAGACCCACGCCGCCATGGCTATTATTTCCTCTTCAAAAGTTTTATTCGTGAGAATCGCCTTTTTATTTGCATTGTCCTACTACTGCTTAAAAGATGTCGAGTTCATTCTAAGAAACTCCACATTGGTTGCTTTTTCGCATTCCATGAATCTTCCGCAGCTAGTCATAAATAAGCACTCATCTCAGTTGGGACTATTTTCATTGCTATTCTTTTTCGCAGGTTTGCATGACTTGATCCCGCTTTTGGAGAAAAACCATACATATTTTTTGAGCATTGTTCCTACTAGATTGACATTTTTTTTCATAGTTACAGGTTTGAGTTTTTATCAAGAGCATAACTTGTACCTGCACAACAATGCGGTTTTTGCATACGGATTTATTGAAATTTGGACAAACTTCTTGATATTCACTTCGCTAAGAGAAGAAAGAAATACCAGATTTGAGGAAAAGGAAAGAGTTTTGGCGGCAGATTACTACAAATACGATGGAAACACTCCTGCGGATCAACAAGAACTTGCCGAAGACGCAAGCACTTTTCCAGAAGAAGCTGAAGATTCGTAAGAGATATTCCGATTGACAATCACGATGTGTTGAAAAAAAAAAAAAAAAAAAAAAAAAAAAAAAAAAAAGAAAGAACTTATATAGTTTTCTTATATGGTAAGAGTCACTGTGAAATGGATATGGAGTAATTCAAGTACTCTTCCAATTCCTTGAATTCTGTAAACTCCAACGAATCTTTTCCTGATATGGATAGCTTAATCAGCACGCCACAATAATTTGGACTTTGTAGTGTTAACTTGTAAGTGTCCTTACTTGGCAATTCCACCTCATAAACACTTTCTGGAACTTTTAAGATAAAATCGAAAAGTCTGATTTGTTCTTGCAACAACTCAATGTTAGAGTCAGACGATGCAGGATACCTGTCGACCGATGTTTCCGTGCTTGGACTATCGTTGATGACTCTGGACCCTTTAACGACATTCAAAATACAATCACGAGCAATTTTTTTGAGTAAAATTGCATACTGGCTGTGCCGCAACTTCCCCAATAGTGGTTTTATCAAAAGAAGCTCACTTTTGTACTTGTTTATAGACTTTGTTCCAGCAAAAACCACGGCTTTGTTACTTGTGCTTTCCCTCGAATATAAAGGTTGGTGTGTCCGGTCGTGAAGAAGCTTTTTTTTGAACATTACTACCAATAGCATTCTAAGAATAACCAAAAAAATGTTTGCCCTACGGTCATCTGTTTTAGCCGGAATTTGGTCGTACGTTTCTAGTAAGTCTGAATCCACTGGCAAAAGTTCAATTTCAAATTTTTCTTGTGCCATTTCGCATACAATTTTGTTTTCGTTTTGGATGGTGCATCCGTATTTAAATAGCTCATTGGTTTCTTTGCGCATCTGGTACATTAACTCTTGCTCAAAAATAGTGAACTTCAAACAATCTGTTTGCGCTTTGAGATTATTTTCAGTCTCTGCGTCTTTGAACATCTTGGCAACGTCTTTGTGTAAGGACGATTCCCCTGTTAAAATATAGTCACTCTCGTCCTCCAATTGGCTGTATATTCTTAGTTTGGTGTAAAAACCAAGGGGTTTGTTTGTTTCATCTGTTGGCAACACTGTTTTGCCAAGGTCTTTGGACATCGGTGCCATTTCCAAGTACTCTTTTCGTTCAGAAGAGTCATGAACAGCTTTCAAAATTGCAATCCCCTTATCGCCAGTAAACGTGGAACCTGAATCACCATACCCATACTGAACTCCCAAAGACTTTTCTCCGCTGACCCGATCTCTCAACTTGAAAATTGCGTTGCTGTTGGAAAAATTATCGCTAATGGTTGTCCAAAACTGTTGCTCCTTTTTGAAAGCCTCTGTGAGACTTTTGTAGTTAGCGCTTATCATCTCTTGAGCGCTCCTCATGGACTGCAGCTTCATTCCAATCGTGATATCGTACTTTTCTGCGGCTTGATTTTGAGTTAGTTTGCTAACCTCAATTTTGTCAGCGCACAAAGACCCAGGCGGAACAGTGTTTTTCAAAAAAGGTGACATGGTAGCCATGCCCTGTCTATTTCTCACAGCTGACAGCAATAAAGAAACTAGTTCTAGTGAAAGGGAAGATTCGTTTAACGCCATGCTGACTGATTCAAAAATCTCCTGTTTGCACTTGTTAAACTCTTCAGGGGTCATAAAGTGTGACTCATCAATTTCTAATGGTTCAGACGTTTCTGGGCTACTGTTTGTCATTGGTGAAACAACATGCCCGTTTTCGTTAGCTTGTTTCGAATCTGTTCCATCTACAATTTCGCTTTGTGCATCTTGCTTAGCCATTTCTGAAAGCTCACTTTGCAAGTATTCACTCGTCAGCTGAGAGAACTGAATCCCCCTTTGACGCAATATCAATGGAATAAACTCATTAAGGGGCAATGATCCGTACGACTCATATGGATTATTTACTAGTGACTTTTTCAAATGCTTCAATACTTGAAAATTAGCTTTTTCTTGCAAATTGCTGGCCTCCTCACTATCCGCTAAGGTACGGTCTTTCTCACCATCATCATCATCATCATCATCTCTTTCCTCTCTTTTCAACGAGGTCTGGCTGCCTGGAGTGGGAAAAGCTTCTGTGACATATATTAAGTTAGGATCAAGAGACAAAAAAATGTTTCCATCGTTAGGTTCGTGAGATGACATTGCTACGTCTTTATGTGATCTCTTATCCTGTTTGATTCTGGTGGTTTGGTTCTTTAAAACGAGGAAGCAAATGATGCTCCTCATGACCTACTTGAACATTTTTCTAGAGCGCTTGTTTCGCAAGGTGAGAAAAAAAAAAAAAAAACAAAAAAAAAATTCTGACAATTTACTAGGCGAAACCTGACAATTAATAATGTTGGTTCTCAGTGTCACAAAATAACAAGAAATACCATGTAAATTAAAAAAATAGTATCAAATTCCAACACAGTGAATAACGGTACACACACGTCTATATGCATATATATATATATATATATATATTGTATACTTTCTGAGATTCGAGCTCATTCTTTGGTCAGCTTACCTTCTCAAAAGTCAAAATCGTCTTCGTCATCTTCAAAATCAGACAAATCAGACAACAATTGCTCCAACACTTCCACAGAAACTTCTTTGCTGCCATCATCTTTGCCCGTGTCTTTATTTGATTTCCGTTTTTCAGGAAATCTCATCGCTTTCACACATTCATCGTGCAATTCTGTTACAAACTTGATTCTTTCATTGAAAATAGACTGTGGTTCTTCAGTATCGTATATGTTTAGCAATTCACTTGTCTCGACTTGGCCCTTCTCGTAATTGATTTTCGCTTCAATGACCCCATCTCTGATCGCTTTGGAAACAATGTACTCGGCAGACTGTTCGGAGTCCAAACGTAGCTTGAGACAAATGTCTTTTAATGCTATTCTTTTGTACGTCAAAGAAACAATTCTAATCCCCGTTTTGATAACATTAGATCTTAGTCTTAAACATAGTTGGTACAAGTCGTCTTTCACTAATGGTTGTTTGTATTTATGAATTGTTTCTTGAAATTTGTTCAAGTCCCCAGTCTTGACTGCTTTTGATAGTAGATAGTAAGGGTAAAGTGACTTTTCCATTTTGTCTTGTTTGAAAAAACTCAATTCAGGAATATCCCCCATCAATAGTTCAATACAACATCTCAATTTGAAAGCACTTTGCAAAAATCCTAAAGAAGAAGAAGAGTTTGGTGCTTTTCTTATGGCTGCAATGATGTATTCGTTGGCTGTGCTATAGTCTAGTTGGATAGAATTGATTTTCGACAAATAATAGAAATATCTAGCTTCCAAAGAAGAAGATATTCCTTCATTAGATGGAAAATCAACTTTGGAGATGAAATCACTTGCGCTTGATATTTCCCCCGCTTGAATGAACTCTCTCAAAATGCAACAAATCAACATTGCTTGTGTTTCTACATCATGCTTCAAAGCTGTGACTTTCAAAAACTTGATCATTTCAAATCTAATTGATTCCTGTTTTTCAGAAATTGGTAAAAGTTCGTTGCATCTAGCAACGTAAAACCACAATTTGGCGTTGATCAAATCCAAGATTCTAGAGTTGAAAGTGTTCAAAACTTTTGGAATAGTTTCCGAAATCGCAAACTTACTCGATTTTTGCAATTCATTTGTTTTGAACAAATACAAATGAACTAACAAATGAGTGAACGTGACAAGTTCGGCAGTCACCTCCACGTTTTCTTCAGAAGTCAATTCGTAAAACTCTATTGGGTAGCCGTTTCTAATAGTTTCTTCATCTTCGACATGAGATTTTTGTGTGTTTCCCAATACTTTCATTAGCGATGATTTGAATGCAGAAGAAGCAGGATACAAAAGATCAACAAAAACAGTCAAGTTTTCTTTGGTCAATTTTGTTCTCAATACTGGTAGTTTCTTCAATGCTTTGTAAATATAACGTTGGTCTACCAACGTTGTCGATTTGACAATTTCTTTACACAGATCAATCATCTCGTCCACAGGTTGCGCACTGGTGAAAGTGTCTTTCACTGTGGTTGCCTTTCCGTTGAGCATTGCGCTTTCGTTATGGTTTAGATTATCAACTTCCATAGGATCAGACATGTTTAGAGTGGTTGTAGTTTTATCTGTTGTTGGCTTGGAATTTTTTGGAATTTCAGGTTTTCGGCTAAGGTCCAAATCTGCAACTACGTACGCTGTGGTTATTGGCGTTATCGGGTTGTTTAATTTTCAAACTTTTGATATGGATTATATACCTGTTCGTACAGAAACCATGTACCTACAGAATATAGAAACTATAGGTGGGGTTTGCCACCCTTGACTAACGCGCGAAACAATCTGGGCTTGTAAAACAAAAAAAAAAAAAAAAAAAAAATACCATCAGAATATCTCTTCAAAAAGTCCGAAGCGGGTAACGTCTTTTAAATCAAAATTGTGACACACATACGCATGTCAAAACCATAAACCATTTAACAAATTCAAAAAATTGAAACTCAGAATATAGAACTTATACAATTACGATCTTGGTTTTACATCTTTGGCAATGGACAGTGCGTTAGACTGCTGCACCAACTAAATTCAAAGCGCTAGTTACTTTTAGTTTTTCTTTTTCTGCTCAGTGATTTTGTTTTCCAATGCGCCCAATCTTTCCGGCAAAGTTGGATGAGTATAGTGATATTTGGAAAACAATGGATCCACACTGACGGTACTCAGGTTAGAGACGTGCAAGCTGATCAAAGAGTCACACAAAGTTTCACCTTTGCCCAATTTAACGGCAAATTCATCAGCTTCGTACTCGTTATGTCTCGAGTACAAATTGAACAAAAAGTTGTGAATGCTATCTGTTGGTTTCATCAAGTAACCGAATAGCATCAAACCAACAAAAAATGGGAAGTTTTGTACAACGGCAACATCCCCTGTGTGAGAAATTTGAGATTGGGTTGGATCCACAACAAAGCCCAAATCTTTGAACAAGTAAAAATTTTTGTATGTTGATGCAAATAATTTGAAAAATAGAGCAAAATGGATTTGAGAAATTGCCAACATTTTTGTGGTGTGGTTCATTTTCCAGTGGCCAATTTCATGGGCCAAGACTGCCACCACTTCATCAACAGAGGAGTCCTTGATCAAAGTGTCAAACAAAACAATTCTTTTTTTCAAAAATGGTAGCCCACTAAAATAAGCGTTGGAATGAGAAGATCTTTTCGAACCATCAATGACAAAAATGTCGGACAATGGGAAACCACATTCTTTGGCCAAGTCTTCAATTTTGGTTTTCAATTCGCCTTCTTCTAATGGAGTAAACTTGTTAAACAATGGTTCGATAACGGTACTGGAAAGCAAAAACATGGTGATTTGCAAAGCCAAACAAAACAACCAGATGTACAAAACAAAATTTCTGTTGTCAGAAAATTTGTCCAAAAGCCATCCCAATAGATACAAAATTGGTGATCCCAACAAAACGATCAAAGCATTGCTTTTAATGGTGTCCATGATCCATGTCTTCAATGTAGTCTTGTTAAACCCGAATTTTTCTTCCAAAACAAAATGCTGAACATATGAAACAGGCAATGAAAGCAGATTAGTGAAGATGACAGAAAAATTGAAGAACAAAATGTTTTGGGTCAAAAGAGAAAATTGTGGGAAAGTGGAAGAGGATTTTTGGAAAATGGAAGAGTAAACAATGGAGGAAATCAAAATGGAGTAGTTCCAAATTTTCGGTTGGATATTTGCAGCCAAGTTGTACAGAGTTAAGAACAAATCGTAAGTGTTGGAAACAAAATTAAATTTGGCCTTGGCGATCCCGTAATTGTCAGAGTCTTTGAATTTTTGTTCATCAATTTTACCTTTCAAAACATGAGGCAATTTTTTGTCTTTGTTTTGCAACACTTTGTATTGTCTCAATGCAATGTAAGTTTCAAATGCAAAATCACAAAGCGTGAAAAAAATCATAACTTTTTTGTATGGGAAGGTGGATGTGGAAAACATCCCCTTCACCATGTCAATAACTGATAAGCTCATCTGTTTTGTGGTAATTGCAAAAAAACAAGATTTTCGGTGTGGTCTAGTTCCCTTCCTATTTATGTTTTCTGACTAGACACAATTCTGAAGAGAAACCCTGATTTAACAATCCTAGTCAACTTTCAAAGCCTTGAAGCTCCAATTAAATTGTGGAAAACTTCTAATTCTTGAAACAAACTTTTTCCTTGGAACACCTTTTTTTTTTTGGTTTTTTTTTTCATTTTTTTTTTTTTTTTCATAAACACTTCTTTGCAGTTTGTTGACACCCAGAGATATTTTCCTACTCAAAAAGATACAACAGACAGAAAGTATTGGGGAGAACTTAGCTTTGTTGTCACGTGCATATAGGGATTCCAAGATGTACTGTGTCAAATAGAAACACTTCAAAGTTGCCAAGAGTGAAGTTACAGTGCTCAATACACTGGAAATTATAGATTAGGTTACATAAACGGGCATATTTCTGTATGTGGTTGCAATCCATCCAAGTTTGGTTTCCACACTAACAAAAGCACAAGTGGTTCCAAAAGGATTTCGGATATCTGGAGTAGAAGAGGACCAATTTGTTTAATGGTTCATCAGTGTTCAAACTAGATAGCAACGAAGCCGGCTTCTCTTGTCCTGTTTTATCTGCATCTTTCTTTGCTGGTATTTCAGAGCTGGTGGACGCTTGGTCAGATTGCGCGGTTGAAAGTTCGCTTAAAGGCTCGTTTTCAATCAATGGGATAAACGATTCATTTAACACACTCAATGGTTTGTACAAGTATGGGGGCAAAGTGTTTATTGGTGGGATGTTTTCCAAAAAAATTTGCAACAAATCCAAGGAGTTTACCACTGCTGATCTTCCAACCAATTCTGATTTTTCTTTCACATCCAACAATTGATAAGACAAGTGCATTGTGACTGTTTGTAATATTTGTGCAATAACCGGGAAAATGTACTTATATTCAGCCGATTTATCATCACTGAAAATTGTAAAATCTTGTAAAAGCATGTTGAAAAACAACTGAGAGGACCTTTGCATGCTCATATTCAAATACAAATTGCTAAAAGAATGTGGTAAAACGGCGTAAATTTTTGCAACAATCAAAAAAAATCTGTAAAGTTTGGTGGATGATGAAGAGGACATTGATGACAACAAATTATCCAACTTTCCGTCCAATTCAATGGCTTCATTCACACAGTTGTTATCTGCAATCAATGGAATGCTGTTTAAAGCAATCAAAAATTCCGGAAGAGCAGATTCTGAAAAACATTGCGAGACTTTGGTAATCATTTTTCTATTCAACAAAAGCTGCGAAACAATAAAGTCCAATAAAGTAAACGATTCCCAGATATTTCTTAAAAAAAACGAAGCCACTTTGACTTTCCCATTAATATAAGCTACTCTGTCACTTTGGAGCTGAAACAATTCATTGGAAACCGATTGTAACAAGCTATAACATTGTTGAACATTCTGTTTTGATAAAGCTTTTTCTGATAAAAGCGATCTCACTACAATTAGTTTACCAACAACTTTGATCGGATGTGGATGTTTTAAGTCATCCATTTCGTACAAAAACTCATCCAAATGTTTGAAATCAAAAGAATTCAAACAATATTCGGTAAACAAAAGAATGGAAAACTCAGGATCTTTGCTGTCAATGGATGGAGGATTGTATTTAGCAAAAAAGTCATTATGAGCAAGTTCTTTGAAAAACTTTAATTTTGCATTTTTGGCTTGTAAGTTTTCATTTTTTGGTTTAACCTCTACGGAATTTGAATCGTGATCATCTGTTGGGTTTTGGTATAAGTCTTTGTCTGCTTCAATCTGAGAAGAAATTTTTTTCACAAACTCTTTGGACAAAATCTTTCCCACAAAAGAGCCATCTTCATTTTCTTGATCGGTCATTGTAAATGGATTGCTAAATGTTTCTGGTAGATCCAATGCTGTTTTCAAGCTATCCGAAGAGGGAACAGAAGACAATGAGCTTTTCCCAGTGTTCCCAGAATGCACAGCAAGAACCGGCGAGATGTTGGTTAATGGGAACAACGATGGTGGTGCGCCACTTTCTTTCCAGGACATGAAAGTACTGTCTTTTGAAGTGGAAGATGTGGTGTTTTGGAGTTGTTGCTGAGATAGGGAGTCTATAACGACGAAATTTGGCGACTTGACAATTTTTTTCAAATTCACGTTCCCTAAATGAACCAATGGATGTTTGGAATAAATCGCATTTATCAATTTTGCCATTTGGTTATGTTTCGAGTGTGATTTTTTAACTTTTTGGTTTCCAGAAGCAGGTAATACTCCAAATGAATCGGTTTCCAAAGCTGCAGAATCAATTTTGGAAGGAGGCAATGAAGTTCTTTCGTTTGAGGCTGCCGCGTTTAGAGCAGCAGCCACAGCAGCGTGTTCTTGCGCCTGTTGTGCCACTGCAGCAGCCAGTTCCGCATCGGTACTGGACTCTTGGTCTTGTGTTGGTTCTGCACCATTGATTTTTTTGTTGTCAAGTTCAACTTTCATTGTGTAGAAATTTTCATTTTTCAAAAAAGCATCTTGAGTAGATCTTTTCATTGTTGATCTTGTTCTTTTTGTTGCTGGATACACACACAACTGTCCTCTTTTCAAACAAGTACGACAACTTGGCAAATCTCTTGGACATCTAACTTTTCTATTTCTGCAATTAACACAGGATATAATGCTCATGCCGTCTACATCCATGTGAGGCTGAGACCCTTGACTGACAAAAATTTTCGAGTCAGATTCTTTATCATTGATGCCTCTAGTTAGTTTGGCCTCTTGACTATCAAATTTATTAGCTTTGGAGACTAAACTTTCACGGTGTTGTTTCCCGCCTTCTGAAGGATGAATTACAGAAACTTGGATGGTGCTAGAATCTGGTTCTTTTCCTTGGTGAATGTTGAGCAAGTTTTCACTGATATCATCGTCTTCTCCTGAGGTTCTTCTTCTGGATGTTGATGTTGTATTTTTTCTTGTTTTTTTTCTTGTTTCCTCGCTGTCGTCTGTATGTTCCACATCCACGTCGCCTGAGTCTTGTTCAAACAATGCAATATCGACATTCGATCTGTCATCTTCGTGATGCTGATTATTGTTATTTGAAGATGTTCTTTGCAATTCGCTCATTGCTGTTGTTTTTTTTTTTTTTTGTTAATATTTTAAGTTTTACACTACAATTTCAACTTTTTTCGGTTTGCCCTTAGTCTTGGTCTTTTTCCAATCGGAGTAATGGACTAGCGAAGAGACTGTTGTGTGAAGCCGTGCAATATATACCGAAGTTAGCTTAAGATATGACAATTTATTTATTTTTTTTCCAAATATCCGTAAATAGAATAGATTAACCATCAAAAAGAGGTATAGACTAGGACAAGATGGTTTAGATAATGTCTTCATCGCAGAGGGGTGCATTATCTCTGCCCCAAACAGACGCAATCTCAACTCGTATTTATATAAACTATAAAGGATTCAAAACTTTGATCAAAACTTTACCGAATTTTAAATTATCAAAACCATATCACAATAATGAGTAAAATGATAATAATAATATAAAAATCGCATGTCCGTTCCGAAACATACACCGAGATAGATAAAAAAAAAAAAAAAACGCACACACACATTTTCGTAATAAGAATATCCTGTTTCGTCTCGCACCGAAAAAAACTTTTTCGGAGTTTACACTGCGGAATCCGGTAGCCCGGGACTTCGGAGAAACTAAGCGTGTATATCTTGTACCGACACGAAAAGAAGGATGCTCTCAATGGTGCTCCTAAAAACATTAGAGTTACATTTGAATGTTACCCCGAGATCCGAGTTTTCGGGCAAGCGAGAGCAGTCACATGAGTGGAGAGAGCAGAGATATATGTAAGCTAATGATCTGGTTAATAGGTGTTTATTGCTAAGCATCTTATAATTACTAAAAGTCTTTAACATAGAAGGTAGCATGTCTTGTATATAATAACTGTAGTAAGAACAGAGCCAAGGTTTGGACAAATAATTGTTGCAATGCAGCTCCACAAAAAAAAAAAAAAAAAAAAAAAAAAAAAAAAAAAAAAAAAAAAAAAAAAGGAAATAATCAATGCGGGGTGTGCCTCATACTCTCTATCTTGAAAACTTAAATCTTTTTATGACCATCCTTTGAACTGCCCATTAGCATTTTTTTCGCAATTTGCAACATTTTTGATAACCAAAAAACGTTCAAACAATTCATCAGAAAATTGATGATCAAAATCATTGCCATCAAAGAGAATGAAAAATTAACATTCTTGTACATCCCAAAAGCGTAAACGTTATAACACAGGATCATCACGGCACTGAATCCCCAAAAAATTCTTACTACAGTGAAGGTACTAATCAACATCAACCCATTCAAAGCATTGATCCAAAGTGGAACAGAGGTGACTCCCAAGACTTTGATCAATATGTTTGAAATGAACCAATTGATGTTGACAAAAGGAGAAGAAAGTTCAAAAATCAAAAATTTTGAAACCCAACTTTGTGCAAACGGTCTCAAAGTACTGACAAACACAGCCAATGAAGCCAATGCATGCACCAAAAATTCCAATTGGAACAGACTATACCATCTGATACAAACGTACAAATCCCACAAGAAATACCCAATGGTGACCGAAGATACCATGGTTGAATAATCGTCTTGGTATTCGGTGATGTCCAGGTTCAATGGTTGTTTGAACAAATTTTTGGAAACCAAAATGATGGACAAGATGCATTGAACCATGGCAACGATGTGGATTTTGAAATTCAAATACTCTTTAAAAGTTTTCGGTTGCGAAGATTTTAATTTTGAAAAATAATGAGGGTATCTTGGGAAAATCAAATGTTTTATGATTGGATCACATAAAAACTGATAAATTATCGAATACATGAGAAATGAACCGATGATCTCGTGCAAATTACGATAAAATAACGAGGTAGAGTTGGGATAGAAGGATAATGGTAATAAATAGTCTTTCATAATATGAGTTGGTTTTTGGCTAAAATGGTTGTGTGTTGTATTTCTATTACTTGGTGTCAAACTTTTATCTTTTTGGTTTGTATTTTGCAATTTTGCAGTTTTGCAGCTTTGTGGTTTTCTTGTGAGTATGTTGCGATGTGGATGTTCGCGTTGTGTTTGTTTCTTTTTTTCTTTTTTTTTTGTGTATCCGATATCCGGCACCTTGGAAGAACTCTCAACCCTTGTTTATATATATATGCATATATCTGTCGATTATCCAACTCACACGCTCTTTTAAGAATTTACTCAAACATGAGTATATATAAACATCCAGCTCCATCTTAATTTGAAACAAGAAAAGATCTGACTAAAGTTAAACGATGAAAACAAGAATATTTGCTTTTACTGCTACTTGATCTAACAACCACAAAATCTTCTTTATCATAATCATCATCATCATCATCATCATGATTACTATCACTACTAGTACTATTGCAGTCATCGCTTTTGTTGCAAATCATCATTTTGTTATTTTGCATTGTTATGAGACAATCAAAAGACAATATAGACAATATCGCCTTTAGGATATTTGTTGAGTAATATTATGGACATCAAGATTTCCATATATATATTTTTTTTTTGGTTATTTTGTTTTTACAAGTTATGGCTGCATCACAAAGAGCAGCTCTCTTGCTCTTCCTTGCTCTCACTCACTCTCTCACTCTCTCACTCTCTCTCTTATTCTTTCTCAACCCTCTTCCCCTAACATTAATTCATTCATTGAATAAAACAAACCATAAAGAACTGATTAACAAGAATCACGGGACAATCAAAAATAAAAAAAAACGAAAAACGAAAATTCAACAAAAAAAAAAGTCAACAAAAAATAAACAGAAAATAGAACAAAGTTAAACGACAGACACACAAAACGTCTGACACAAAGAAGGTCTGATACATTGTGTTACCCAGCCCTGCCTTGCCAAAAGTTTTCACAAACACAAACAAAAAACTACCACCACAGTCGAACAAAGATTTCAAGCTCATTGTGACTCTGTCTCTCTCTCTCTCTCTCTCAGTTAATTACTTTTTATCACATGCAAGAATATGAGCATTTCATCATTAAAAACACCTATTCCTATAGCAAAGTCAAAGTTAATAATGCTACAATATACAACTCGTTCAATATCGTTTTTGAAACTGGATCGTTTTCCAAGGGCAAGTACTCTCAATATTCTTTGTAATTCACCAATCTTCAGGTTTAATTCCCATCATTTCTTAAACTCCAAAACAGAATCCCCAACCTTTCGTTTTCAAAACAATATTTTTGAATCGTTAAAAACCAACACCACTGCAAAACCGTACAAAATGGCTCAATCGCAATCTCCTGAATTAGTTTGTCTAGGTAACCCATTGTTGGACATTCAAGTCGACACAAATGCTGAATTTTTGGCTAAATACAATTTGAAATCCAATGATGCTATTTTGATTGAAGATTCTTCTAAAGATCCAAGAATGGAAATTTTCCAAGAATTGATCAAAAACGACAAATCTTTGTATATTGCTGGTGGTGCTGCTCAAAACACTGCAAGAGGTGCTGCTTACATCTTGGGGAAGGGTAAAGTTGGATATTTCGGATGTGTTGGTGAAGATCAATTCAGCGAACAACTTTTGAAAGAAAACGAAAAAGCAGGTGTTGTTTCCATGTACCAAATTGATCAAACCCATGGGACCGGGAAATGTGCCGCTTTGATTACTGGGATCGACAGATCTTTGGTCACTGATTTGGGTGCTGCCAACCATTTCAAACCAGAACATTTGGACAAACACTGGGATGTTGTGGAAAAGGCAAAAGCTTTTTACATTGGTGGATTCCACTTGACTGTTTCTCCAGAAGCCATTATCAAATTGGGTAAACACGCTCAAGAAACCAACAAACCATTTGTTTTGAACTTTTCTGCCCCATTCATCCCACAATTCTTCAAATCCCAATTGGAATCTGTTTTGCCATACGCCACTCATGTCATTGCCAATGAATCTGAAGCAGAATCCTTTGCCGAATCCTTTGCCTTGGATATCAAAGACAAAACAAACTTGGAAGCCATTGCCACAGAAATTTTGAAATTGTTTCCATACAAAAACACCAACGGCGAAGTTGCTAACAAAACCATCATCTTCACCCACGGTACTGAACCAACTGTTGCAGTCACTTCTTCTTCTTCTTCTTC
>ERZ794936.420-NODE-420-length-20961-cov-34.787142_pt1 | contig 20961 bp, 9 predicted proteins | sample MGYA00511083_ERZ794936 | MGnify/ENA primary metagenome ERZ794936 (study PRJEB30137, sample SAMN04331409) | food metagenome | isolation source: Y2 must sample point D1 replicate A | place: Australia: South Australia | collected 2014 ... | reverse complement strand
CTATTTCGTCATAAATCTCATGCTGTGTTTCTTGTTTTTGACTAGCAGCAGCAGCAGCGGTAGCGGTAGCAGCAGCATCAGTAGTAGCAGCATCAGTAGTAGCAGCAAGCTGTTCATGCCCCTGCGGTTTTAGCAGGTCAAACAAAGTCTTGTTACAAGGCGGTTTTAGAAAAGCCAACGACAAATCCCCGTCTTCAAGATCACTTCCAGAATCCGTTTCTTCAGTGACGTACCCATCTTCATCTTCTTCGTTATCATTCCCTTTCGTAAACACAGCTCGTAGCTTGTTTGTCATTTCAGCTCTTTCCAGCTCATCTCTGTCAAGCACGTTTTCCTTCCCCTCTTCGGTGTGGCCTAACTTCCCATCTTCAAAATCATTTAAGACTAAAGATTTTTGTCTAACAAGAGATTTTTGAATTCTATATCCTCCGTTACCGTTTGAAGTGTGTTTATCCGTGGTTTGCCCATTATTATTTTGAACCATAAAACTACCCGTATGCGTGACCGTAACAGGGTTTTTATGTTTCATTGTAGGTCTATTGAATTTAGAGCTTTTCGATGCTGTAGGTCCATTTTTATGTGTCTGCTTGATCTGTACCGATGGTGTATCCTTTGAAAAAACCTGTGACTTCGGAAAAGAGCCAAGCAAGTTGCTATTGCCCTTCACTGCCAAAGGCTTTCTAGTTGTGTTTGCAACAAATTTCCCATCATCTTTATTGTCCAAATGTAACGATTTGACATTGCTCACTTTAGCAATGGCTTCATTTTCGTCCGTAATTCCGCTGTTGTTGTTGTTGTTGGAAGAAGAAAAAGTGAGTCTGTTATCCATGACAGTTGAGCTCAAGTAATTCGTATAGTTGCAGTTTCTCCTTTGCCTTTGTTGCTCGTCCGCTTTTGATGGTTAATCAAAGTTGTTGTCGCCATCCAAGTGTTGGTAGATATCCAAGCGTGATCAACAACCATAAAAACAAACACGAAACCTGCAATCACAAAAACGCACTGCAGACAGCGAAAACAAAAACAAAGATTTGTCAACTGAAAAGAAGGACTTTAGCGAAAAAGCGACGCAAGAGCGACACGCGGTTAATATTACAAGTAAGAAGAGCTTCCGTGAAGACTTAATGTCTTTGAATCTTGCGGCTTTGCCAAAAAAAAACTCTGCAAAAAGAGCTTTGCCCAAAAACCAAACCAAACAAAACAATCAATGTTGTAATATAAAACCAATAGAACAACCAAGAAATGCAATCCTTATCAAAAAAACAGCTTCTCGATAGCTTGCAGTTTTACGAAGGCATCTATCATCAGAAAACACTTGATCGACTAGAAAGAATTGTACGGGGCAAAGAAAAGTATTGCACAAGGAATAGAGCAATAAAGGATTACACCAAGAACAATCAGGCTGTGCTCCGAGCCTCGCTAGAAAATAAAGTGTACGGTGGCACTGAACAGCTGAACCAGGTGAAAGTTTCCAAAAATCATATTTCTTTGCTTTGGGAACTTTACTATCTTGGATCACAGCCCCGTAGCGTATTGCCCCTTCATTTGCAAAATCTTTTGAAACATCCACTAGATTTAACAACTCATTGGCCCTACGAGCGGGACCACGATATTGTCTTTGGAGAAAAAGCACATGACCTTAGAACTTCTTTGCGATATTTGTGGAAAGAAAGCAAGAAGAAATCAGATCTAATCGAGGAAGCAATAAACAATTTCCAGTCTCAGAAATGGCTACTACAAAAACATCCGGGAAATGTTAAACACACAAATTATCAAGACGACTTCCTCGATAATGAAACCGTGGACTATAACCCTGATACGTCAAATGAACATTCCAATACACTTTTGTCTTTCTTAAAGGAATCTGTTCAGCAGGAAAGGCAACAGCTTATTTTTCCCGTGCATGAAGAGCTAAACGAAGATATCAGAAACAATACTATCAAAGACGTTATGAGGCATTATTTGTTTTTGAAAAACCATCCAAATATTTTCCAGCTGTTTGCTGCAGGGGCCTATTATGCTACACCCATCGTCAACATTCCAATGACTATACTAGGGCATGACGTTGGTATCAAAAGAATGCGCAACATCTTTTATCGAAAGGTGGCTTTGATGAGGAGCACATTGATTGAGGAAATGCCACCACTGTGCGATCCTTTGCACGACGAACTCCAAAGCATTATTGCCGATGAAAACTTGGATAAAAAAACCAGGCAACTATACAAAAAAGTGGCTTGCAAGAGTGGCACCTATACTGCTGATGGAAAACTTGGCTCTTCGTCGTTTGCCTTGAGCTCATTGATGTTGGATTTATAACTTTTTTTTGATAAACTCTAGTCTCCTGACGCTTGATGATTTTACTTTAACGCAATGCGCGTCTGGCGTGCGTCGTTCTCTTTTTTTTTTTTTTTTTTTTTTTTTTTTTTTCTTTTCTTCCTTGCTCTACGAAAGTAAGAATCTCAACCAAAATTTTTTTTCTCAATGCTGATCATCAGAATCTTGAGCTCGTACTTACGCCATGAACTCAAAGGGCTAAAAAACAAAAAAAACAAAACAAACTAAACAGAACTCAAGCACAGAATCATACACACAACTGACACAATGTCCATATTAAGAAGTTGCTTTTCAAGAAACACATTTAACCCATCGCATATGTTGTCTCCACAAACGAGATTTTTTTCCTCTATGTTGATGGGCTCCAAAACAAGCAGTTTCACATCTGCTCACCACAATAGCCAGAATTTACTGTCTGCAACTTCCATCACTTCTGCAGGAACAACTTTAGAAAGTAGCACCAACACCGTGCGCACCGGTTCTTTGCTATTTAATGTCGGGACCCTTTTAGGAAGAAGATGGAAAACCAGAGGTAATACCTTTCAACCTAGTGTTATCAAGAGAAAAAGAAAGCTAGGGTTTCTTGCAAGAAACTCCAGCACTAGAGGCAGAAAGCTATTGGAAAGAAGAAAAAGAAAAGGTAGATGGTACTTAACTTACTGATCTTCCTGTTTGCCCTTTGCAGGGAAAGACAACGCCCCCTTTCTCCTGTAATCGCAAAAGCAATCATGTATATACAGCAATTACAATATGTGTACTTTTAAAAAACAAAAGTTTAAACAAGAAATGGAAACGTCTGTTCTGTTCAAGATCAGAATTGTCAATAGATTTTGAATTATGTACATGTTTTGCTATCTTAAACATCCTATTTACTTGCTTCAATTGTGCAGAACATCAAGTGGTCGATTGAAGCGTTAATACATTTATCATTTGAAATCAATAGTGATAGCTGGGGAGTTTGTAGAAGTAATATAGGTGTGTCCAACTATACTCGGTTTTCTGGACTGTTGTTCACTAAGAGACTTGTAAAGACCGTCTCTCACAGCATTTATGTTTTGAGCTAATTTCAAGTCGCTGAAAGTCAATCTGCCCACTGGAAAACTGATCGCGTCTGCTCTTTTTTGAGTGAACGGGTAGGATGCAGAGTTTTCCTTTATGATGTTGGTCAAGTTTTCGGCAACTGTTCCTCTTTTTGTAGAAGGCAACAACCCTTTTGGTCCCAGTTTCTTACCTAGTTTATTCAAGCTCGAAGCAATGTCTGGTGTGGCAAAACTCAATTTGATTTCATCCAAGTTGATTTTGTCGTTTTGAATTGCATCAACCAAGTCTTGTCCACCGACGTAATCACAGCCTAATTCGTTCTTGTAGTAGTCAATTTGCGATTGATCATTGTTTGTGAAAACCATAATTTTACTTTTCGAGTTTTCAGACTCAATGGAGTGTGGAAAAAATACTTTACCTCTCAAATTTGGCGTCCCTTTATCTCTAACAATTTTGGTTGTGATCGAGATTGTTTGCTGTGAGGTTGGATAGCCTACTTCAGCAGCACGCAAATATCTCAACGCCATGTCCAAGGGCATGTAAAGTGGCTGATTGTATGCAGGGTCTTTGGCAATGTTCTTGTTCATAGCCAACTTTCTTAGCTCTTTCTTTTTAGACTTGTCTCTGGCAACTTTTGCGTCATTGCTCTTTGGTCCTAGCAGTATGCTGGAGGTGCTGATAAATCTTTTTGTGCAAAAAAGTTCTGATGCCGTGTAACTACGCAATACTACTGTGTTCATCATCCTTGCTTTGGAGTATGGTTTTCGCTATGTAAAGTTTTTCCTTGTGGCACTTGGCTTGGCCTTTCACTTGTTAACATTTTCTTCAACTTGATGAGATTCAGCTGGATAGTTGGCGAGCTTTTTCAGTAGAGTGAACAAAAAAAAAAAAAAATTTTAGGTAGTACTCAGGCTCGATGACGAATTGCAAAAAACCAGACCGGGCTACGCTCATAAAAATATGTTTTCCAGAAGTCTTGCTCTGGAGTAAATAAATAAATAAAACCAGTTTTTTTTTGAAAAAATCACATTTACTTTATAAAGTATATACATCTAAAGGCTGCTATTTACTCGAAGGTGCGGTGGTGGAGGATTTCTTTTTGTTTTTCAACTTATTTTCGCATGTCACGTATTGAGGACTGGTTGACTGAATCTCATAGTCTTTTTGCAAAACGCTTAACACGATCGCCTCGTGCGGTCCTTGAATCAAAACCTCATTGTGTGTTTCTCCAATCGATGTGGAAGCACTGCACTTAATTTTTAACTTGCTGGCCAATTCTTCAGGGTCGACTCCGTACATTTCTAGATTTTCAACCTTTGTCACAATTTTTCTTCTCATTTTCATCTCAGTTGTGATTTTTACTGTTGGAATTTTCAAATCTTTGCCTGACAACTTGTGTGGTTCTTTTAGTACAGCGGAACCATCAGGACGGTATATCTGGAAATATTTGAGCAATTGTGACGAGGATTGAGTAACTGCGGTAACAACTTGGTTTCTCGGCATTAACCTGCTGGAGCCATTGTCTGCCAATTTTTTGCCCATAAAAAGCCACAATTCGTCATTACACAAAACTTTGGATTTGTCTTTTGGGTCGATTAAATTATGTGTTTTGACATACTCCTCAACGGCAGCACGCACATCTTGAGGTTCCACAAATTTTAGATTGGGGAAAAATACCCTTGCTTGAGGCCCTGAAGGTTTTAGCAGTACTGATGAAGTGATGTACAATTTTTTTCCTGTTTTCTGTTTATTTGTTTCTACTTGCTGTTGGGATTTAGGAGCCCCCCTTGGCTGATATGAAATGAATGTTTGCAATTCCGGTTTGTCCTTTTTTGCAGCAACATTGGTGATGACAAAATCACCTCCTTTCGACTTCAATTTCATAAAACCTTCCTTTTCCCACACTTTCAATAGCTTGCTTGTTTTTTTGTAACTTGATTTTTTCACATTAACCATAGAAGGTGTGATTTTTTTTGGAAGGTTGATGTTGATGTGGTTTGAGATAAATTGTGAAGAGGTGATTGGCAAAGTTAAAGTAGAGTCGTTTGTTAAAGTGTAGTACATCGCTCTTGTCAAGATTTCGTCCACTTCATTAACGGACAACTGGTCTTCTTTATCAATTTCATTTTCCTTGCCCTCAATTTCAGCTTTGCTGCTTTCAGTTTCTAAGCTTGGAGAGGCTTCTTCAATAACATTTCCTTCATCGTCTTCTTTGACTTCCTGCAAAAGAGCGTGTGGAGGATCAAGTTTGGTTTTAAACTGCTCGCATAGTTTGTCTCCCAAGTAGTGCAGCACGGTTACTGCAACTCCACCATTTTCGTCATTGTTTGCAGTGCTATCGATTGAGGTTTCCAACACACCAACAGCTTTGACATAAGATGGTCTTTTGTACGAAGCAATACCAACCAAAACACATGAGTTATTCTGTCCTGCTTGATGTCTTTTTTGTATGTCATTTACAGGAATGTAACATCCCTTTTTCATCAAATTTGCCCCGCTACCGATAATTTTCTCATCCAAAACAAAATCATTGGTGATCACAATTGGCAATAGAGTAGGGTTGAGCCACAAGGTGTACACGGTGGGAATCAAAGCGGTTTGTTTCAAAGACCCCCATTTTTTCAAGTCTTTGCTTTTTGTAACTTGAAACCAAATGGGTAAAGTCTGCTTGGTATCACCATTCACATGACTGATAGTGTACAAAATACCATGAATGGTGCCATCGTGATTTTCAAAATTCCCCTGTTGAAACGTGTTCAATTCACCGCCGGCATTATCGTATCCTTGTCCGATTTTTTGCAAAATCTTTTTTCTATCAGAGTTTTTCAAATTGCTTTGCGGTTTGCATTGAAGTTCTTTTTTGAACATTTTTGTGCTGAACTTCTGTTTTATGTGTGTGTGTGTGTGGCTCGTGATTTGCCCTAGGCGAAAGTTCAAACCTTGGAAATTTTATTTTTAGGTTCAGTCCTTTAAGAAATAAGAATTACGAAACTCATTGCGAAAAATCGTTAGTTTAAGGTAAAGACACTGGAATGTGTTTCTCGCGACCATTAAGAAAATAAAAAAAAAAGATCACAAACAAAAACTAATTATCACTTGTGACGTAATTCGGGTCATGTGCGCTCTTCTGCCTCATTTTTTCTACTGATTTGTGTGATTCTTTTGGTTCCGAGTTTTTTCAAAGCCTTGTCAAAAGTTTTTCTAGAAGTCAAATATAATGTCATTTACATGAGTATGTATTATTCTGTCATCAATGATCTGCTACACCAGATGCACCAACTTTCACAAAGTTTAAACACATGTGTTAATAGTGTTTTTGAAACTTTGCTATACGTAAATTGGACGAACGGAATTAGTGTTATTTGACTTTTAACATATATTTGACATTTTGCCAGCCATATGAAAAAGTTTAATGGTTTTTTTTTTGTTTTTTTTTTCAGCAGTTTATTGGGTTATTGGGTTATTGGGTTATCAACTTATTATTATTAAAACTCTTCCGGTTTTCCCATCTTAATTTTTAAAGAATTTATATTGTGCACAACCAAAATTGCATCTCACAAAAAAAAAAAAATATATGAGAAAATTGATTTTATACTTTCCCTTTTCGGACTTTCCCTTTTTCTTGTCCCTTTAATTTCTAATTTTTTTCTTGTTTTTTCTCTTCATATGTTTTTCCATGATTTCTGGCAAAGAAAACCGAGCTTCATCGATGAGTTGTAACCTTTCCGTGGAAGATTTAACTTTTTTTTTTTTCGTTTTTTTTTTTTCGTTTTCTTTTTAAGATTCGAATTAGTCATCATCGTGGTTGAACCGGCGGGGGGGAAAGTTTTTATCGGTTGGGCCATGAGTTCAACTTGTTTCAGCGCATCCGTGGACGTATGATGTCAATTTCAAATGCCGGTAAAATGCGCATATTAAATAAAAGTTTCAAACAGTGTCAAATCATTGAGCCTTTCATGCATATCTATTGTTGATGATATCAATTAAGGCAGGAATGTATCTTTTTTATTTCTTTGTGAAAGTTCAATGTGATTATGTATTGCTTTTGATATGCATGATGCTCAATTCTTAATTGATTGAACTTTTTGACAAAATAAGAGCAAAGAAAAGGATGAGGTTAATAGCAATACCTTTTGTTTCTCGTGTTGGTGAGTGATTTTATTCTTACGACGAGCACAATAACTACGATAAGCAAAGTGCGTAGTGATATCATTGATAAACTTGTTAAGTATTCAAAGGGTAGCTGAGCAAATTACAATCTGCTGATTCTTTCGTGAAACTCCACCTGGTTTGGGTTGTAATTACCCAGTGGACTAGTGGACTAGTGGACTACTGAACCAGTGGACTCCTGAACCAGTGGACTACTGAACCGAGAGGTCGCATGAAGTCATTTTATATCGCAAATAACGGACTTTTGACATTCTCAATCTTCATAGTTTAAATAGCTCATTTCGGTGCTTTTCTGCAGCAGCGGAATTTCTTTTCCATAGTGAGTGTATGGGGTATATAATATCCCCTAAAGTTCAAGCACTACATTATTACACCAAATCATCACATTTTTTTTTTTTTGAGAAAACTTGAGGGCTAATAGAAGCGTCAAACGCTCACCAGAGTGAATATTCAAGATCAAGGTTTTCCTTTTAAAGGTATTGAAAGGTTTTTTTTGCATCTCTTTTGTTCTGCTCTGTTTCTGTATTTGTTTTGGTTTATTTTTGATTTTTAATTGCTTTCGGTTTTTTAACGGAGGTTTCCAAGAAATTACTCACAAACAATATTTTGACAATACAGGTATCTTGGCAGCACAACTCATAAGATTGTGTGCTTTTGTATTCCAGTCTCTTGCTTTAAATGGAAGCGCGAGTAGACTTCAGAGACAAAAAGCTAATCTTACGCAGCAATGGTTGCATTTTTTTTCATTTTTGTCTTTCTCTCATCTTGATCCCACATACACGGAAGAATGATTTAACAATACCTGTGTGGTGTTTTTTTCTATTTTTCTTATTCACACGCTGTCTTTCTTACGCTCAAGCTCTCTTTCATGCTGACAGTGATTGCTATTGTTGTTGTTGTGTGTTTCATCTTTCCAACTTTGTCGCAGATTTACATATGTAGCCAGCATTTCTTCATACGCTTCTTTCTTCTTTTGTTTAGTTTGATTAGTTGTCCGTGTTGTCCGTATTTTGCTGTGTTTTCCTCTAATATTTCTTAAATTTCTTGCAGCCCGTGGGCAAAAAAAATTTACTGTAAAAAAAAAAAAATAATGAAAATAAAAGGCGAAATTTGTAAATCCGAAAATCTCAAAAAAAAAAAAAGGAGTTTCTTCTGAATTAAAGGTAAAGAAAAAAAATAAACACCAAAAAAAAAAATACAAAAAAAAAAACTACAGAATAGAATCAATGTTTTAATAAATTAAAAAATGAAAAAGAATCAATAGATCAGAAATCAATAGATCAGAAATCAATTGAAAGGGCAAAAAAAAGCTATCATAGAAACTTTCAGGGATCAAACATAGCATACATATATATATATATATACATCAGCAATCTCTTTGTCCCACAATCATTTCATCATCAGAAAAGAATAACTGCACTCCAAGTATATTCTTTTTTGATTTGCCTTGATTAGCGTTTCAATTGGCGTCTAAACAGTTTACTGGTAAAACAAGAAGTACCAACGGATCAAAAGAAGAATATAATAAGATAAAAATTACAGCACTCCTTCAAATTCAACACCTTCCACTCTGCGCAAATGGATCAAATACTTCGAAAGAGTTTCCAGTACATCAAACAAAACCACCAAGAATTGGATCACGAACTTATAGACCTCAGCGCCAATTTGCAGTTTGTGAAAACACCACAATCAATTATCACCAACACAGGAATACCATGCGTGTCCGAATTGTTGAATAGCATGAAATTGACCACGTGGTCATGTGATCTTAGCAATGAAGTAAAGAAATCCAAAGCAAAGAAGACAGACAGAGCCAGTAAAGATAGTTTCAATGATTATATTATGCATGAAAATATTTTGCATCCAGACTTGTATTTCCCCTTGCCCATCAACTTTTCGCAAAAAAATATTTCAGGAAATAACCATTATTTGATAATTTATAAAGCTGTGCCTGTGGGCTCAGAAAGAATTGATGCATCCAACTCATCAGATTTTATAGATGAGTTGGAACAAAATGATACAGGTAGAACGAAAAATGATGAAAGCAAAGAAACCTATGTCACTGGGTACATTGACAATTTTTCCGTAAGCGCAATAAACTCTAAATATCACAATAAAAACATGGAGTTTGTCAAATATGCCACGTTACCAATCCCTGTCGGCTATGGGAGCAAAATCATAGACTACTCATGGGCACCAATAACAAAAGAGGAAGAACAAGAACGAATTGGAAGCAATCATGGAATGCAAAACAACACTTTTATTATAAACTCAGATCAGATGAAAAATGAGACTCAATCACACCAAAAAAAAACACAGTTTTCACAAAGCAAACCCTTTCTACCTGTGTCAAGCAACGCAAACAAACAGAACATACAGCTTTTGATTGTTACAGACACGCATTTTCTTTTTTATGATTTGGACAATGGTGGGAAACTTATTTGCAAGGGTAAATCTTTGCACGAGGGGATCGATCTACTACGGGAAACACGCAATATGCCAAAACTTGAAACCATCAACAACGATGAAAATGTGTTTCGTGATGAGCTGTTGGATTCCATGTTGATAAAACACGCTGATCTGAATGATTTCAAAACCGACCCGCACTGTGCCCTTTGGTACAAACTTTACAAAAAAAAATCGGCGCTTACTTTGATGAGCAGTGATTTTGGTTCTCAAATGCCTCAATTGGCTTACAATTTCGATATCAAAAGTTCAACAGCTAATAAAAATGATCAAAACGATAATGCAACAGGTGTGCCTTACACCAGTTTGAGTTTATTAAAAGCTGGAAATCACACTCATTCCACACTTTATTTTTTGGCAATGCAAGCTATGCACGGTCCTTTGGGATTTTCCAATACAGATACTTTAATTGGGAAAAGTGGGGACATTTTTAAAAATGAAAACTTTTTGTTTTCTAAAAAACCACCTGTATTGAATGACTTTACTTTGAAACTGCACAACTTGAATCAAAAGCAAGAGGAAAACCAAACCAATGTATTTTCAAACAGTATGGGTACCCCAAGTAGCAATACCACCAACAGCAACACAGTATGCCTAGATCACTTGAACTCTTTTATCTTCCAAAATGTAATTGAAAACGGAGATGAAGATGCTTTGGTTTTGGACAGAGAAATCAGTTTATTTCTAACTGTTTTAGATGACGGATTAATAATTTTGGATATCGACTCGAATTTTCAAGTCCCCATTTATTTGAATCTAAGTGCTCTTCAGTCTAATGCCAATGACAACTTTGGTCAAAACGAACAACATAATTACCAAGTGAAAATATACGATAGCTCCACTCTACTACTATACGACGAAAACTTTATTGTGGCTTGTAACATAAGTCATTTGTTTGAAAATTATTTGCTCATGAACATGGTGGAGTCGTTTACCAAGTTGGAGTCTTTAATCGCCTACTGGAAAGAGGTTTTGAACGTCAGCATTGTAAAATCATTTATTCAACCTTTTATCAAGTTTTTCAAGAATTTGTGTTCTGCTTACAACAATGAAGAATCAAATAACAGATTGATGGAGGAATTGGTTGAATTATTTTGTACTGGGAACTACACTACAGAGCTAAAAGACTGGTTTGTGTTTTCTCTTGGATCAAAAAACACGAAAAAATGGACCAAGTTGTTTAACGAAATGTATGACATATCTGTTCAGTTGACAATGTTAAACTCGTGCGCAGAGCGGCTTTTGCTTGAAGTTGATACTTTTTTGGCAAATGCTAAATCTTTCGTGACGATCAATCAACTGACATCTTTGCCAACTTTTATTCTTTACACTCAAAAAATAAAACAAGAATTGAGTAATAATATTTTGATACCATTGAACTTGATGTTAAATGGAAGCTGGAAGGTTGAGTACCAACAGCATTTGGATTTTTTAAAATGGCTAACAATGTGGTGTTTGCACATGGAAGATGAAGATAAACCAATACACATTGTACACCCTGAAAAGATCAATTCAATTATGCATTTCATGACAGAAGTTTTGCCTAACCTTGACTCAAAAAAAAGTGATTGTAGTAGCTTGGTTTTGCTTGAGTTTCAAAGACAAAATAGCCTTCACATCGCAACGGTGGAAAACTGCATCAAAATTATGAAAAGTTACACTGCTAGTTTTATGGGAGTACTGGTTGCTCAAGACATGGATTACTTCGAGCCGTTGAATGAAACCTATCAGATAAATGATGTTTCAATCATTAACAACTCAATACATGTCATTCAAAGCAGTGAAGCTGAAAACTCTTTGCAGATTTACGATATGGAACATGACTACCTAGTTATTGATTTGATCAAAGACTTACAAGAAGAATGCACCGAAGATGACAACGGCTATCCTGGCTCTAATTCAAACCCTATAAAAAGAAGCCCAAAACACGCCGCTGGTAAACGGAGAATCAAAAAGGCACAATTTTCAAATAATAAATGTACAAACTCTTTGACAAACAACTTTGATGTTGATGTATTGTATGAATGAATATGTTTTAGTTGGTCAAAGAGCCGGGGCTTGAAAGAACTTGAGCTTCATAAACCCTAAGAAGCATATTTTTTTTTTTTTTAGCGCATATATGTATTTACGTATAGAGAATTTAATGAGTAATGAGTACAGTTTTTTTTTCTTTAATCAATACTTTTTGATTGACAAACCTTAGAGCGCCATTATCATTGCACGTGGTGATTGCTGATAAATGTTACACACCAAAATGTTACACACCAAATCACGTGAAATGATAGCGCTACATTGAGCTAAAAAATAACATAATCAATGCACGTGATACAGTGTAACAATTACTCCACAATCAGCACAATTGTGGTGGTGGTGGTGGTGGTGGTGAAAAAAACCTTTCGGAACAACCTACAAGTTATGAGATATATTAAGCGTATAGTCATATATGTAGCTATTTTGACAATAGACGATTACCAACATTTATATAGTGGTGCGGACATAATCAACAAGGTCTTGTGTGTTTCCAGTGATTGTTCGGAGGGGAAATTTGTCTGGCAGAACATCCTGTAAGGCATGCTTTGCAAGGTTTTGCAATCTCGTTTGAGAAAAAAATATATATTCCGAGGTGGGAAGGGCAGACAGCTAGTGATGCAATCGGAAAAATTTCAATGCAAGACATAACACGATTGCCCACCGTTGACAGGCTGAGACCATAAGGGGGTTCTCTTTTTCGGAAACAGGTACCACTTTATGTTAGTAAGCAGACTGGGCTGCTTCGTGTCGAGAAGCTGTGGTACATTGTGGTAAACTGTGGTGGCGAGTATCTAAAGTCCCACAATTTGTTTTTGGTGGTGAGCTCGGAACGTTATTTCTTTTGTGACTGTGGCAGGTGTCTTGTTTTTTGAAAGCTTTGTTTAAAGAAAAGAGCTCAAAACCATAAGAGAGGGTGGACTCAAACAGTTTGCTGGCTAATATTTGTTCACACCAAAAAAAAAGAACCTAGAAAATATAAAAGTAAAATGTAAACCTTGTAACTTGGAGCATTGTCGTTTGTGCTTATATATGAAAAAGTTTCTGGAGAGTGAGAGCTTTCTTTAAAAAAGACACACGAGCCTAGCCTAAACCATAAAAAGCTAGTGACCACGCTCATAACTTTGACTTTGATAAAAGATTCAACTGTAAATAATTTTTTCAGCTAATACGACTTTTGTCATACCACAAAGAAGAATAACAATTATCCAAAACTTTTACTAATTCCAGTGTAAAAATCACGTACGAAAGAATTAAAAAAGATATGTCGAACGAGCTGGACGATCTAGAGCTAGAATACTACAACCATCAAGTCCATAATCACCATGGTGACCAAGCCTCGCCTCTGCAAGAGGAAAACCATCCAATGCACCAATCGGTAAACGAGTATTTTCATATTGACCAGAACACAGGAAACAACGATAGTGAAGCAGAGTTTAGCCAATTGAAGTCAGTCAAATCTGGCCAATATCTGCACACGAACTCAGAGGTCAAAGTACCATACTACGAAGAAGACGTTGTAGGTTTCAAAGACTATTACAACCACAAGCTAAGAGGGTTTATTGGGCTAAGAGCTGCTGGCCAGTACTTGCTTTCGTTCTTCCCTATTCTTAAATGGTTGCCTCATTACAACGTCCAGTGGTTTGTCAACGATATTGTTGCCGGGATCACCGTTGGGTGTGTTTTGGTGCCACAGAGTATGTCATATGCGAAAATTGCAAGTTTGAACCCACAGTACGGGCTTTACTCGTCTTTTGTTGGGGCTTTTATCTACTGCTGTTTTGCCACTTCCAAAGATGTTTGTATTGGTCCTGTTGCCGTTATGTCTTTGCAAACTGCGAAAACCATTTCCACTGTTTTGGCGCAATTGCCAGCAGACACTTCTGTTACTGGGGCCCAGATTGCCACAGTGCTTTCTCTTTATTGTGGGATCATTGCGATTGGGTTTGGTATATTGAGATTGGGTTTTTTGGTTGAGTTCATTTCCATCACTGCGGTGTCCGGTTTTATGACTGGGTCTGCACTAAACATTTTGTGGGGCCAATTTCCAGGTTTGATGGGTTACAAAAATGAGGTCAACACCAGAGGCAAAACATACGAGGTCATTATCAACAGTTTGAAGCACTTGCCTGATACCAACATCAATGCTGTTTTTGGACTAGTCCCATTGTTTTTGTTGTTTGCCATCAAATACTTTTGCACCAATCTGGCACCCAAACTAATCAAAAGTAACAAAAGACTTAATGACAGACAAAAATTCATTTGGAACAAAGTTTTTTTCTACACAAACACTTTGAGAAATGCAGTGGTGATCATTGTCTTCACTTTAATTTCTTGGGGCGCTTGGAGACACAACAAGAAAGACGATATTGACAGACTAGGAACAGTTCCAAAGGGTTTCAAAGATGTCGGGTTGATGACCATTCCTGATGGGGTTTCGTCTCTTGTTGCTAAAGAATTGCCTGCATCTGTTATTGTTTTGGTTTTGGAACACATTTCCATTTCCAAAGCCTTTGGGAGAGTCAACGGGTACAGGGTTGTTCCTGACCAAGAGTTGGTTGCCATTGGGGCCACCAATTTGATCGGAACGTTTTTCAATGCCTATCCTGCCACTGGGTCTTTTAGTAGATCTGCATTGAAAGCAAAGTGTAACGTTTCCACTCCATTGTCCGGTATTTTCACCGGTGCATGTGTCATTTTAGCTTTGTATTGTTTTGCTAAAGCTTTTTATTTTATTCCAAGTGCCACTTTATCCGCTGTTATTATTCATGCTGTTGCTGATTTGATGGCCTCTTACAAAACCACTTGGAATTTTTGGTTAACCAACCCATTGGATCTTGTTGGATTTTTGGTCACTGTTTTAATCACTGTTTTTGACAGTATTGATCACGGTATTTACTTTGCTATGTGTTGGTCTGCCGCTGTGTTGTTCTTTAAAGTTGCTTTCCCAAGTGGGCAGTTTTTAGGAAGAGTCAAAATTGCTGAGGTTTGTAACCCAAACGTTGATTTTCAAAGTTCTGTTGTTGTTGAAGAAAATGGTTCCTCACCAAGTAACTCATTTTCAGATTCTTCAAAAAGCTTTTCAAAAGGAAGTTCAAAAGTGAACCTAGATGATAAGGGATCTAAAATGAACAACACCAACACCAACAAAGCGAAAAAATCTAATTCAAAAGCAGGTTACATGGAATATGATGGAGACTATGACGATGACAGCGTTGAATTGTCAAAAACCAAACTGAAATTTTACACCAAATGGGTGCCCTTCAATCACAAATACACGAGGGAGTTGAACGGCGACGTTCAAGTTTTGCCTCCACCACCTGGTGTCATTGTTTACAGACCTAGTGAAAGTTGGACATATTTGAATTGTTCTAAACTGTATGACGCGGTTTTCAATAACGCAGTTGCCAATACAAAGAAAGGTCACATCATTACTGAGAAAAAATGGAATGAACCTGGTGAGTTTAAAACACCTTTTTTCGTCAAATATTTCCAAAAAAACAAAAACGAAAATTCCGCAATCGACAACCATTATAACGACGAAAGACCTATTTTGAAAATTGTGTGTTTTGATTTTTCAACCGTTTCGCAAATTGACACCACTGCAGTGCAATCATTAGTTGATTTGAGATCTGCATTAAACAAATATGCAGACAGACAAGTGGAGTTCCATTTTTGCGGGATCATTTCTCCATGGGTGAGAAGAGCTCTGATCAACTCTGGGTTTGGGACCGTTAATGAGGAATTTGCCAACGAGTCTTTGATTGTTGGCCACACATCGTACCATGTTGTGAAATCAGACACAAGTGACTTGGAGTATGGAAGCGCTACAGGCGTTAATTTGCCTTTCTTCCATATCGATATTCCTGATTTTGCAGAATGGGACATATGATTAACACAAAATGTATGTATACATATATACATATATATATACGATGATAGTTACGGTAGCATTTGCATTATATATTAAAAACATTAGGATTGGAAATTCAGGAATGGGTGCATTTCATTATTAAAACTGTGGTGTAGATTGACTTGACCCACTTCTTTTGATGTCTTGTTAGCCAATACGTTTGTTTTAACAAAGGTTGGAAGATACATTGATTTTGGAGTGTTTCATACTTGAGTCTTTGTGGAGAAAAAACTTTAACACACTTTTTTTGATAAAAGTCAAGATAACACAATTTAGAGAAAAACCGATTAACTGTCAGACAGTCATAGTGTTGTTGATGATTTCATTTTTGAGTAGTATTGTGTTAAACGTTTGTAAAACACAACGTTACACGTGTTTGACCAACACATGGTTCGAACTCAAAAAGTGTGGAAGTTGCACTGCTATGAGCAAGTTCCTAAAGCTTCATGTTTGAAACGGATAATGTGCATTTCTAAAGTGTAATCTCGCATGACAGCAATGTAAGCAAACCATTACTCCACTTTCCGTTTTACTAGAGGTCAATGCCGTTCGTGACTAGCAACCCCTCAAAATGTTTATTTTTTTGTAAAACATTCATACATGCGTTAGAGAGTAACTTCTTTTACGCAGACTCTCAACAAAACTCAAATCAAACTGTGGCACAGTTCAAAAAATACTGATGTTACAAGTGACAAAACTGTGGCACATTGCATGTTATCTCTTTCAATATCATTATCATCATAATGCATTGTTAAAGATGTTCCCACAATTGTTACTCTCAAGAGTATCTTTTACTGTGTGTTATATTGTGCTTTGCTCTCTGCTATCGCTTTATTGCGCGACACCACAGTGTTTAGATCAGTAAGCCCCATTGACACACACACACACACACACACACATACATACTGTTATTTTTATGTACTCTACGTACCTTACTATCATCGTTTCTATAGTCTCTACCTTTTACACAGTTTTTCCGGTTTTATTACTTTTTTTTTTTTTTTTTTTTTTTTTTTTTTTTATTACTTTTTTTGATTTTTTTTGATGGATTAGATTGTTGTGTGTGGGGTGAAGGAACACTACAAGGTGGTGGTGGTGACACAAAAATGAGCTCTTGCGCTTATTCAATGTGTATTATTGCTAAATTCTGGAAGTATCTGCTCAGATTCACTCCATGAAATAAAGATATGATGAATTATGGCAAAAAAAACAAACTGTTCATTCAAATCTATTGAATCTCAAGACACGGAAACAAAAAGTACCATTGTTTCTTTGCTAAATGGGTACCTTGTTGCATCGATTTGTTACTGTCTTTTGTCATTTTTTGGTGTTTTTTCTGGTCTGCAAGAAGCGAAGCACAAACGCACAATTAAATTTGTACTTTCAAAATTTATTTAAGGTTTCTCTACAAATTAGCATCATACTTTAGTTTAGCGTTATTTCCCACCACCACAGCTGGTTTTGTTTAGTATTGTATTTTTGGCAGATTTTGATCGAGTCTTTGTAATTAGTTTATTCTTTTTGATTAATCAAATAAACGGTGAAGAAAGATCAACAAGAAACCAGTTGTTTAAAAGATATATAAAGGCAAGTGAAAAATTATTTATAATTCAAATCAAACTTGGCATTAATTAGTGAAAAGTAAAAATGTTTTCTTGTAGTCCCCTCTTGCAAATAATGTGAAGGAAGAAGAAGAAGAAGAAGAAGAAAACCCATCAAAAAATTACAAAAATTAACATTATTGTCATGCCTCACGAGTTGCAAAATTTAGAGCAAGAATATTACGAGAATTACCAGTCGCAAGACCAACATCACAACGACCAGGCTTCTCCACTTCAAGAAGAAAATCACCCAATACATGGCGGTGTCAACGAATATTTTCACCTTGATAACAATTTCGAAGAACAGAGCTTTGATAAAAACGATGCAGAAAAAATCAAGCCTGTGACATCTGGTCAATATCTTCACACAAACTCAGAAATCAAAGTACCATATTACGAGGAAGATGTTGTGGGTTTCAAAGAATATTACAACCAAAAATTTAGAGGCTATCTTGGAATCAAAGCTGCTGGCCAGTATTTGATTTCGTTTTTCCCCATTATCAAATGGCTTCCACATTACAACTTGAACTGGGCTTTCAATGACATTGTTGCTGGTATTACTGTTGGATGTGTTTTGGTTCCACAGAGTATGTCATATGCGAAAATTGCAAGTTTGAGTCCAGAGTACGGGTTGTACTCTTCTTTTGTTGGTGCTTTCATCTATTGTTTTTTTGCTACCTCCAAAGATGTCTGTATTGGTCCTGTTGCCGTCATGTCTTTGCAAACTGCAAAAAATATTGCTGATGTGTTGGCGAAATTGCCAGCTGATACAAAAATCACAGGTCCGGAAATTGCCACTATGGTGTCGTTGTTCTGTGGGATCATTTCCATTGGTATTGGTATTTTAAGACTAGGGTTTTTGGTTGAATTCATTTCTACCACTGCCGTGTCCGGTTTTATGACTGGGTCTGCTTTTAACATTCTTTGGGGTCAAGTTCCTGCATTGATGGGCTACAATAAATTGGTCAACACCAGAGGAAAAACATATAAAGTGGTCATTGACTCATTGAAACATTTGCCAGATACAAACATCAATGCTGTTTTTGGTTTGATCCCATTGTTTTTGTTGTTTGCTACAAAATACTTTTGTGTCAATTTGGGTCCAAAACTCATCAACAAAAACAAAAGACTGTCTAAAAAGCAAAAATACTATGCCAACAAAGCCCTATTCTATGCTTCCACCATGAGAAATGCCGTTGTCATCATTGTTTTCACATTGATCTCTTGGGGGGTTTGGAGACATGACAAAAAAACTGCCATCAGCAGACTAGGAACAGTTCCTGCCGGATTCAAACACGTTGGGGTGATGAAATATCCAAAAGGCATTACTTCTATTGTTGCTAAAGAATTGCCTGCATCTGTTATTGTTTTGGTTTTGGAACACATTTCCATTTCCAAAGCCTTTGGGAGAGTCAACGGGTACAGGGTTGTTCCTGACCAAGAGTTGGTTGCCATTGGGGCCACCAATTTGATCGGAACGTTTTTCAATGCCTATCCTGCCACTGGGTCTTTTAGTAGATCTGCATTGAAAGCAAAGTGTAACGTTTCCACTCCATTGTCCGGTATTTTCACCGGTGCATGTGTCATTTTAGCTTTGTATTGTTTTGCTAAAGCTTTTTATTTTATTCCAAGTGCCACTTTATCCGCTGTTATTATTCATGCTGTTGCTGATTTGATGGCCTCTTACAAAACCACTTGGAATTTTTGGTTAACCAACCCATTGGATCTTGTTGGATTTTTGGTCACTGTTTTAATCACTGTTTTTGACAGTATTGATCACGGTATTTACTTTGCTATGTGTTGGTCTGCCGCTGTGTTGTTCTTTAAAGTTGCTTTCCCAAGTGGGCAGTTCTTAGGAAGAGTTCGCATTGCTGAGGTTCGTAATCCAAACGTTGATTTTGACAAAACAAGAGTTACAGACACCGATTCAACTTCTTCATTTGGTGCTGGCAATATTTCAGGGTCTAGTGACAAACAAAAAGATTTCGATTTGAAAGTTTATACCAAGAACGTTGGTGAAGCTGGGAAATCCAGTTACGCTTCCAACTCTTTTTCAAACAAATTATCTTTTTACACAAAATGGATTCCATACGATTACTCTTATAGCAGAGAACTGAACAAAGACGTTGATGTTTTGCCACCTCCACCTGGTGTCATTGTTTTCAGACCTAGCGAAAGTTGGTCATACTTGAACTGTTCCAAACAATACGATAAAATTTACAACTATGCTGTTGCTACCACCAAAAAGGGCCAGTTTGCTTCTGAAAAAGTTTGGAACGATCCAGGTGAATGGTCTCCACCATCTTTTTTAAAAAATATATGGAAAAGCAAAAACGATGGCAGAGACGCAGTAAACAGCTTGTACAATGACGAAAGGCCAACTTTAAAAGTTGTTGCTTTTGATTTTTCCAGTGTCACTCAAATTGACACCACAGGTGCCCAGACGTTGGTGGATTTAAGGGCCGCTTTGAGCAAGTATGCCAACAGACAAGTTGAATTTCATTTTAGCGGTATCATTTCGCCATGGATCAAGAGATCGTTGATCAATTCTGGATTTGGGACTGTGAATGATGAATTTGCCAACGAGTCGTTGATTATCGGCCATACTTCTTACCATGTTGTCAAAGGCGGCGAAGACGATTTTGAGTACGGCACAGCAACTGGGGTGAATTTACCATTTTTCCACATCGACATGCCAGATTTCCAAGAATGGGATTTGTAGTTAAGCATTCTACGTCTCATTTCTTTTTTTTAGTGCGCAAATGAGAGCTTCTCTTTATTTGTTTTATTGTTTTTTTTTTTCAAGGTTCCCGCCACAAAATATTAATGTATATATAATGCTAATGATAATAATTTAATCTGCAGATTGTCATAATTACTTGTTGCTATTTTCTTGTCATTGACATTTTAGAAAGATTAACAAATCGGTGTTTTATTTCCGTAACTTCAACTTCAAAGCTAGCCTTATCATCGAGCCTTTTCTTTGTATTTCATGAGCAATTAATTAAACATTATCTATAGAGAATTGACTTTCGTTTGTTCTCGCTGTTGACGGGAAAAAAAACGAATAAACTCCGACAACACCAATTGCCATTTTTTTATCTCAAGAGTAACGACCGTTAGCAGTGTTTTTATTTGTATTTGTATTTGTATTTTCCCGTCGTATTTTTTTTTTTTTTACAAAGACCTGAGATTTGCTTGCTTTTAACTATGATAAGCACATTTTCCAAACATTGCGACCATACCTGTCCGTTTGCTATAGTATGCTTATGTTTATAGTTGTGGCAAAGTGAAGTACACGATATCTCGTGTGATTAGCTGTCAGTAAAACAAGAAACACACACACAAAAACAAAGAAAAAAAAAAAAAAAAAAAAAAAAAAAAAAAAAAAAAAAAAAAAAAAAAATTTTT
>ERZ794936.419-NODE-419-length-21010-cov-32.880888_pt1 | contig 21010 bp, 16 predicted proteins | sample MGYA00511083_ERZ794936 | MGnify/ENA primary metagenome ERZ794936 (study PRJEB30137, sample SAMN04331409) | food metagenome | isolation source: Y2 must sample point D1 replicate A | place: Australia: South Australia | collected 2014 ... | reverse complement strand
AAAAATTTTTTTTTTTTTTTATAATTTTTTTTTTTTTTTTTTTTTTTTTTTTTTTACCTTTGAATGCTCCCCTCTTCTTACTGTACTATATATATAATTACTCTTTGTTTATTGAAATCTATAATGATTTAATATTTCTATTGACCTTTACACGATATCACATCTCATCCTTAATTATATCTCCACAACAACAACTCAAAAGTCCCAAAGCAACATCAAGAATCCACAAATGTTGTCCTCTACTAGAAACGCAACTAACGTTCAAATGAGCGTCTTATTGAAAAAACAACACGCCCGTGTTGGATACATGTTTTACAACAAAAACAATTGCAGATCGGTTTCCACCACTTCTGCCAAAGCAGCACCATCCGCTCCAAAAGAAGGCACAGTTGGAACCACAGGAGGTGGTGTGTCCAGTTTCACCACCACCCCAAAAATCATAAATCACAGCCAATCGAGCAACAAACCTAATGTTGTTGTTTTGGGTTCTGGATGGGGTGCCATTTCTTTCTTGAAAAACATTGACGAATCAAAATACAACGTCACTGTTGTTTCGCCAAGAAACTATTTCTTATTCACCCCATTGCTACCAAGTACTCCAGTCGGTACTGTTGATGAGAAATCTATTATTGAGCCTGTTGTGAATTTTGCGCTGAAAAAGAAAAAGGGTAATGTTTCTTATTATGAAGCCACAGCAACCTCGATCAACCCAGATAGAAACACCGTCACCATTCAATCTGTTTCCAATGTTTCCCAAACCAAGGGTGACAAACCAAACTTGGGGATCCAACAAAACGATACTTGCGAATTGAAATACGATTATTTGGTCAGTGCCGTTGGTGCTGAACCAAACACTTTTGGTATTCCAGGAGTGGAAAAATACGGGATGTTTTTAAAAGAAATCGAACACTCTTTGAAAATTAGAAAACAATTCATTGCCAATGTCGAAAAGGCAAACATGTTGCCAAAGGGCGATCCAGAAAGAAAAAGATTGTTAACCATTGTTGTTGTTGGTGGTGGTCCAACCGGGGTTGAAACTGCTGGTGAATTGCAAGATTACGTGGACCAAGACTTGAAAAGATTCATGCCTTCTATTGCCGAAGAAGTCCAAATTCATTTGGTTGAAGCCCTACCTGTTATTTTGAACATGTTTGAAAAAAAACTAACCTCTTATGCCCAAAGCGTTTTAGAACAAACCTCTATCAAATTGGAATTGAAAACCGCAGTTTCCAAAGTTGAAGAAAAATACTTGATTGCTAAAACTAAAAAAGACGATGGTTCGTTCACAGAAACTACAATTCCATACGGTACTTTGATTTGGGCCACAGGTAACAAGGCAAGAAAAATTGTCACTGATCTTTTCCCAAAAATCCCAGAACAAAACAACGCCAGAAGAGGTTTGGAAGTCCAAGAAAACTTGTTGGTTAACGGTTCTAAAAACATTTTTGCCGTTGGGGACAACGCAGTTGCTGGGTTTGCTCCAACTGCCCAAGTTGCTCACCAAGAAGCCGAATACTTGTGTAAAGTTTTTTCCAAAATGAGCAACAACCCAAGTGTTTACGACGAATTGGCCAACGCCAAAGATGCCAAAGCCATCCAAACCGTTTTTGCTAAAAACGGTATCAAACCATTCAAATACGTCCACTACGGTGCCTTGGCTTACTTGGGTGCCGAAAAAGCCATTGCCAACATTACCTATGGTAAAAGATCTTTCTACACCGGTGGTGGGTCTTTGACTTTTTATATCTGGAGAGTATTGTATTTGAGCATGATTTTGAGTGCCAGATCCAGATTTAAGGTCATTGCCGATTGGTTCAAATTGGCTCTATTTAAAAGAGACTGTTTCAAGGAATTGTAGATTAACAAATTTCTTTTGGATCTGTGTTTTCTTTCAGACTATTTATTTGATGCAAAAGCTTCACAAACGTATATATATATCCCATCATTATCAATATTCCTACTCAGAGATGAACCGACATTTTACCTTTTTTTTTTTTTTTTTCTATGTCAACCAACCAAATCAAATTAATGTCATGTATTAAAGAACTACAAGCTTTTCAAGCAAATCAAACGAATGTATAATAGCATGCATTTTTACGCCACTTTTATTTATTATTCATGTATATCTTTCAAATTGTAAGTGAGTATTCAAGAAAAAAAAAAAAAACATTTGTTTAATCATAAAGTTGCTAGTACATACTCTTAAACAAAATATTTTTGTATTTTTCTAATGTTCTCAAGCACCAACGCTTCTTGTTGCTGCTGCTCAGCAGCGGCTTCAACTCCGTTGTTTCCCACGTTCCGATTCAACACCAAAAAGCACATTAAATTGTTTGTTAATTCGCAAACGTAAATTCCTGAGTGTCTAATCATCAAATTTTGAAAGTTTGATGATTTCATTTTTATTGAGCTTTGTTTAAAGTTTTTCATCACATTGCTTATTTTCTCAAATCTTTTGGGGTCCAAACCTTGTGGGAATTTCTGGTAGGTTGCAGCAGCACTGTCGTTGTTGAGTGACGAACAAACGACCAAAAAAGTTGTCTTTTCAAACAATATCATTTCTTTGCAGTTCATGATGTCCCCGATTTTCTTGCAGTACATCTGGTACTCGTTCATGTTTGGGATCATCGAGCACACAATCTGTGACCAAGCCTTGTACAAACTTTCGTCCCAAATAGAAGTGGGGAACCCGTGGATCTCAGGAAACCCATAGCATTTACTCGTCTCGTTCAACTTGTTCATCATCAATTGAAACAATTCTTGTCTCTTATCTAGCTGGACCAAATCCATTTTGTGTAGCAACACAAAAATTTTCGCATTTGGAGAGTATTTTTTCAATTGTGTCAAAGCTCTTGTGAAAATCTCAATATCTTTTAAAACCTCTGTGCTTTCAACATCAAAAACATGTATAAGAACTTCCACCATTTGAAAAATATGGTCTTTTTGCTGCTGAAAGTAGTTTTCCATAAACACATCTTGTCCACCACAATCCCAAAGATTAAGAGTCATGTTCCCCAAAAATCTCAAATGACTATGCTCAACATCAATTGTGGCACCTAGTCTTCTGGTATCAAATGCGGAATAGTTGCTGAAAATGATAGAACGCATTGAAGACTTACCAGACCCTGATCTTCCCATCAACAACAACTTCTTTCTGTTTTTATCGCTCATTTTCGTGTGTTACTTTGCTGGTTGGGTGCAGAATAGTGGTGCTTGCGCTGTGGTTGCACTTTTTTGCTTTTTCTCTAATTGCAGGGTGCTGGAAATGATATTGCAACAAGAGGTTGAGTGTCCTTATCTGAAAGAGCTTGCGTACCTTTTGTTTCCTATCGTGCTTTGAGAATATTTATTTTCCTAGGAAAAGCTGGGTAAATAGGTTAGCTCGAACCAAATTTTCAATCGATGGCTCAATAAAATATTGAGCAACAATGCAGAAATTTAAAAATACACAAAGAACAGTGAGTCCAAACACCTGTTTTGCACCATCACGATGTTTTACAATTCTTTCAGACATCAGTTGCATGGTCATTTTTATTGCGCACCCAAAAGACTGTTGACAACCTCTACGCACTCCAAAACTGCTCCAAAACTAGTTGTGATCACTGGGCTCGGCAATCCTCCTGATCAGTACGCAAACACAAGACACAATGCTGGACACCTAGTGTTAGACTGTTTGATACCACAGCTTGTGGAGAACACTAACTCAGTATCAAAAAACAAATGGAAAAACAAGACAAACTCATTGAGTTATTATATCTCACCAAAAACACAGAATGAGAGTATAAAAGCTCCAATTCAGTATGTGTTTGTGAAAGTAGACGGCTGTTTTATGAACCTTTCCGGACAAGTGCTACTTCCCTTTTGGCGGTCTTCCGTGATCGCAGAATGGCAAAAATTGCACAGCATGGGAGAAGTTCACCACATTGTCTTGCATGATGAGCTGGAAAAACCACTGGGAGAATGTCAGTGGAGAAAGTTTGGGACTAGTGCAAAAGGCCACAATGGGTTGAGAAGCATCGACAGCTGCAACACCAGCGCAAAGAAAGGTCCGTCCGGTAACGTTGCGTATTCAAAGATCGGGATTGGCATTGACAGACCCGCAAATGGCGAAAACATTGCCAACTATGTCTTGAGTCGGTTTTCTCGCGCTGAACTGGAACTTTTACAGAAAAAAACAATTCCAGGTGTTCTGAAATTGCTGAAACAGCATGGGCTAGCATGATTGTATGTAGTGTAATCTAATGAACTGTATCTATTGGAAAAGGGGGTTCCCTCACGGGTAAGACTCTTAACAAGCAGCTCCGATATTGTCGTTATCTCCGACATTACTCGTTTAGCTTACAACCGTGTGAAGTCACCTGATGCTTTTAATTCATGGTGTAAAGACCAGTTCCATTTTTCGTTGCTCCTGATGTTTTTTTTTTTTGTTTTTTTTTTTTCTTTTGGTCTTTTTTTAAACGAAGCTGAGTAGACAAAGTTGCCCATTCCAGTTGCAAACAAAGCGTAACTTGATTTAAAAGTCATGCGTTTTGTAGTCCGTAATTTAAAGGTTCAAAGTAATTCATGGTTGAGAGACTGATATCAGTTTTGACTTTTTTTAAAATTAATCATACACCATGGTTCATTCTTTTTAGTTTACCCCTTTGGTCTTTGACTTTTTAAGAAAGCTCAAGGACCGGCATAAGCAAAAACGCGTACTGTCGTTAGATATATCAATACATTCCAAATAGCATTCACTCCCTACTTCCCCTGATAGCCATGGTTAAAGTTTCTGAACTACTGCTCCATCCTGTTGAATTGAAAAGTGCATTTATTTTGAAATTTTTTAGAGAGCACTTGGCCTCTGAAGTTGAAGCAAACAAAAAAGTTTCCAAACAACAATCACCAGAACTGAAAAGATGTTACGAGTTGCTTAAGTTGACTTCCAGATCTTTTGCAGCTGTCATCATGGAACTCGACCCAGAATTGAGAGATGCCATCATGATTTTCTACTTGGTCTTGAGAGCATTGGACACCGTTGAAGACGACATGACCATTGACCCTAAAGTGAAAATTCCGTTGTTGAGAGAGTTTGATTCGAAATTGGATTTGGAAAAATGGTCTTTTGACGGCAATGCCCCAACAGAAAAGGATAAACCTGTTTTAGTCGAATTTACCAACATTCTGAAAATTTACCATGCTTTGAAACCAGAATACCAAAAAGTCATCAAGGAAATCACCACCAAAATGGGTAACGGTATGGCAGACTACATTTTGGACGAAAATTTCAATTTGAATGGGGTCTCCACATTGAAAGATTACGATCTATACTGTCACTACGTTGCTGGTTTGGTTGGGGACGGTTTGACTCAATTGATTGTTTTAGCAAACTTTGGGTCTGCCGACTTGTATGACGAAAACAAGCATTTGATGGAATCAATGGGGCTTTTCTTACAAAAGACAAACATCATTAGAGACTACGCAGAAGATTTGGCAGACGGCAGATCTTTTTGGCCAAAAGAAATATGGAGCAAGTACACTGAAAAATTGCCAAATTTGGCTTTACCACAAGAGCGCCAACAAGCTTTATACTGTATCAACGACTTGGTTTTGAATGCTATGACCCACGTCAACGATGTGTTGTTTTATTTAAGTAGTGTTCACGAGCAAACTTCATTCCAGTTTTGTGCCATTCCTCAAGTTATGGCCATTGCTACTTTGAGTTTGATTTTCAGTAACGAAGATATTTTGCATAAGAATGTGAAAATCAGAAAGGGTACCACATGCTACTTGATTTTGAAATCAAGAACTTTGAAAGGATGTGTGGAAATCTTTCAATACTACTTGAGAGACATCAAAAAGAGACTGGATGTCAACGATCCAAATTACTTGAAACTAAACATCCAAATCGGGAAGTGTGAGCAATTCATTGAGGAAATGTACCAAGATAAAATCCCGCAAGGAGTCGAACCAAAAAAATCGCCAATTTATTTGAAAGTGCAAGAAAGATCCAAATACGATGAGAAAATGTATCCTATTCAAGAAACAGAACAACAAAACTTTTACATGGTCTTGTTTTTCGTTGTTGCTTTGGCTGGGGCAGGTGCTCGCTACTTGTTATAAGATGCAATATTGAATTGCTTACTGCCTTCAGTTTGAAAAGCTATTCCTACTTTAGATATATATATATATAAACTTTTTAAATAAACGTTGCTCAATGTACTGCAAGTCATTTTGGGAACTTTCACTAACGACACCTATCTTTTTGAACAAATATCCTACCAATGACCTAGAAGAAATGCAACGGCATCACGTGCAGACATTTAAAGTAACTGAAAATTTGAGAGCCGATAAATCTCCAGACTGACAAAAAATCATTAGACCAGAAAAAAAAAAAAGAAAAACAAAAAATCATTAGACCAGAATGAAAAAAAATGACGCGCTATGCTAATAATAATAATATTAAGAAATGTTTTGTTCACAAAGATATAAGGGCTTATTCCATTTGGAAAACAAAATAACTGCTCGAAAGCATCAGGTAATTTGCCATGCACAAAAGGAGAAAATTGCAAACTCTGAAAGGCAAACCAGAAGATCAAGAAACCAAGTCATTTTTGCAGATCAACTTGACAATGAGCCCCGCTGAGGTTATCGAGAAGTATCATTCTTTGCCCAATGTGGAACCAAAAACGCTTGTGGATCCCAAAAAAATCAAAACCATAAACATTTTTGATTTTGACAACACGCTCTTCAACTCTCCAGCCCCCAACCCACACATCATCGAGCCGTACTCTTTGAACGTGCTATCATATCCGTACCATTTACACACTGGCGGCTGGTGGTGCCAGCCGTCTTACTTGAACGCGTTGGTAGATGAATGGCTTGAAGATCGGCGTCATTTAGAAAAGTCTGGCATTGAGTGCTCCGTGAAGCATAATTATCAAGACGAGCAATGTCAGTGCGACGAGTGCAAGATCGATCGAAAATACTGGAACCCACACACGTGCCGGCTCTTGCATGAGTCCAGCCTCCAAGAGGACAATACTTTGACATTGATCATGACCGGTAGAAGAAACGATAGATTTGCTCCGGTAATGGAAAAAGTCTTTGCCAACACAATTTTCAAAAGGAGAATACATGTGAACGGGGTTTTTTTGAAAGACCCAACGTTTAGCTCTACAATGGCTTACAAAACTCAAGTTCTTTCGGATCTTTTATTGACATTTAAACCACAATTACTGGTCATGTACGACGACAGGCCATCTCAGATAAAGGGGTTCAAAAGTTTTTTGTATGACTTCAGGCGTTCCAATGAGAGCAAACTTCCATACTTTCGTTATGAAGTTGTTCTGGTACCGCGTTTGGTAAGGTACTTGTCTGCCTACAAAGAGAGACTTTTGCTTGAACAAGAGATAAAAGAACACAATGAGATTTCCCAGAAACAAGCTCTTCATGACCGTTTGAACAATAGTAATGGGTCTTCGTCTTTGGATGATGAAGCCGGAAAACTTCACGAGATCCAATTTGATCAGTTGCAAATAGTTGATAAGAACATTAAAGCATACCATTTTCTTCAGCCGTTGTATAAGAAAAAACTGGTTTCCAAGACAAAAGAATTACTGCAAGAAAAGTTTCCAGAATCAGAACTCTCTTTCAATGAAAATGAGCTGGTTTTTGAACCTATTGGTATTAGACTCCATAATGAATCTAGAGAAGAATTTAGCAAGCACATCATGCTTCTGGATGCATACACTACCAAACATGATGTTCCAAACCCTTCAAAACTGCAGTTGCTCACTGACTCATCAAACGCGTTTTACACCACTGGATACGAAGAGCCAATAGAGTGGACGTTGACCAAGTTGAATGTTGCAAAAGACATGAACTACATTTATTATACATGTGAACCAGTAACACCGAATCTTGCAACTGAGCTGCAGCCTGCTGTCCCGGGGTTGATAGTTGCATACAAAAAAAAATATGTTGAATCTTTGAATAACAATGACATTATGCTTTCTGAAGAAGACACGGCCAAAAAGGAAAATTACACTGTTATAGATTTAAACTCTTCAGATCTATCAAACACAATCATCACGCATTTTGGATACAAGTTTGAAATCCATGTGGACGAGACTCCTGAAAAAAAATCTGTGCAATGACTATTTCCACTATATATCATACAAAGGACAAAATCAATGCAAACATCCTGAGCAAGTCCTTGAAGCTGGCAAATCTAATTTTTGTAAAATTTTCACGTTTGTACGTTTCTTGCTTTGCGCATGTGGCAATTTGGTCACATGCTCACAAGATTGTTTGAATTCGAAACGCGTAACGTGTCAATAAAGCGAGGAAGCTTCTCTCTGAATGAGATTCGCGTATGAACCGTAAATATGTGAACTGGAAAACAGAAACCTTGCATTTCAAAGTACACAAAAAACTAACCAACAAATCAGCCACCACAATGTCCATTGAAGCCTTTCCTATTGTTGCGTACTGGCATGCCACAAAACCTGTTTACTCAATCACCTTTGAATCGGGCTCTCTCAATCGATTCATTACGTGTGGTGGAGACAGCAAAGTTAAAATTTGGAAATTTAAAACTGATTCTGCGAGTGAAGAAAACGGTAACACGCCGCCACATCAACTGTCAGGCAAAACTTTTACTCAATTGGCTCAAGAAAGCGTTCAAAAAATTGAGTTTTTATCATCCTTGGTTGGGTTTGAAAAAACCGTTAACGTGGGCAGCTTTAGTCACAGCAGCAGCGAATCCTGCAAGAACAACATCAATGTGCTGGCGTGTGCAGGAGATGATGGAACAATCATGCTTTGGAAAAAAGAAACCAGTGAAGATATCAAAAATGGTGTAAAGCACTCGTCAATAGCCATGATGGCCCACGATGAGTTTGATGATTCTTCGGACAATAAAGAAAACTGGTATATTTGGAAAAAGCTGAGATCCACCAATACAAGCGAAATATACGACATCAGCTGGTCACCAGATAACGAATACCTTGTTGCAGGGTGTTTGGATTACAGCGTGAAAATCTTTCATGTGCAGAGTGAGAGATGCTTGTATCACTCAACAAGTGAAAAAGGTCACTCCAACTATGTGCAAGGCGTTGAATGGGATCCATTGAACGAACTTGTGATTACATTAGGTGCTGATAGGGCTATGTGTGTCTACAAACTCCAGTGGAACAACAAAACGGGGACTTTAAAAGATTTGAAGTTGATCAACAAAATCATTAAAGGCGACATAGCGGGGAAATCCAATTTTCTTTTCAAAAATGTGGACACCTCTTTTTTCAGAAGGCTAAAGTTTTCTCCATGCGGATCAATATTGTTGGCTCCGGCAGGTATTTGGAAACAGACACCAACAGATGGCTCTCAAGTGTTGCCAGATCAGCCAAATGAATCTATCTCAAACTGTGTGCATATTTTCAGTAGGGCGAATCTGCTACAAAAAAGCAGCAAACCCATTGGCACTATTCCAAACTTAAATTCGCGGGCCGTTGCTGTTGCGTTTAGTCCAAACTTTTACAAAATTGCCTCACAAGAAGACTCTTTGTTCAATTTTGCTTATAGACTGGTATTTGCTGTTGCAACCTTGGATCAAGTTCTTATTTATGAAACAGATAAATTGAGTTGTGTTGCAGTGGTGAGGAATCTGCATTATTCATCTATCCATGACTTGGCCTGGAACAGCGATGGTTCGAGAATACTTGTTTCTGCAAACGACGGATTTGTCAGCACAATAGACCTATCCAAGTTTGCACCTCGATTTGGCGAGATACTACCAAATAAATCTGACTTTGTCAAACCTTTTGTTCCGGCATCAGCTAAGAGCTGTTCTCAACTAAAATCAAAACCAGTTTCTCAACCTGCAGTAAACGTTTTAGTTCCAAGAAGAAAGTAAAATACAATATACACAGTCTAACCAATGTTTCAAAGCTTTAATTGTACAGAAAAATATACAAATTGCTAAACAAATACATGCAGCATTATGTGCTCATATTTTTTTCAGATTCCAAATGCTTCAAACATAAACTGCTATTTCATTCATTATTTGTCATCCATTAGTCTTGCTTGTTCAAAGCTTCCAAATACCCCTTTCTTGCTTTCCAAATCATGTACTGTTTCTTTTCGTCCAGAGACAGTGTTTTGTAGTCGACACTTGAGTAGTCTTTATTCACGTCCACGTTGTACTTGGAGATCAAATTTTCTGGAACAAAATGGCATTTGCGTTGCAAGGTTGTTGCTGAGTCTTGCACTTGCGAAAGACTGCTTCCGGCTCGGCTATTTGATCCCGTAGAGTCAAAAGAAGAAGAGGAAGCAGACCCGGTATGAGTATTGCTGATATTGGCAGAGCGAGGAGGTATATTAGGAGGTATTGGCAAAGTCCCTGTGCTCAAGAAGGTGTTGACCGTTTCCTCCACACTCCCTGTTTTTTCTAGATCGTATCTAATTTGTTCAACAGTCAAGTATGGTCCGATGCTTTTTACAACATCAATCATGTCTTGAGTGACTGCCCTTCTGTACCTTCTTCCATTGCCATCGTCGTTTGCACCATTTTCTTGAGCGTTATTTCTGTTGGTATTTACAGCATTGTTGATTGCGTTCCCTCTTTCATCCTCTTGAGCTTGCTGCAGCGATGGGTGTTTTGACTCGGACTGGAACATCCATTTCAAGAAAATAATCAAGCCGATAGCCCCAGCAGCGTAGGTGATATCTGATTTGTCCATGTTCTCCAACTTTTTGTTTTATACTTTTTTGCCTTGGAATATAAGTAAATATTCTTTTGGTTACACAAAGGTTTTAGTTCCTGCTTTTGTTTAAAAGTTGTTTTTAAATTTGTGACAGCAAAGACAATATTTGTCAGGTATCAAACTCATACCAAGCTTGTTCTTGAAAAGAGACACTTTTGTTGAAAATCAGTAACTTGTCAGGCTATCCCATTTTCCAGTACCTTCTTTTCGTGATATCCGTTCTGTCAAAAAAGGTGTGAGTTGGTCATGTTAAACGATAAGGATAAAGCAAAAAAAAATGTACCAAAGTCACGTGAAATATTTTTGGCTTTTGGTATATTTTTTGTATCATGCGTTTTGCAAACGCAATTCTCAAGCCACGGTTCTTGTTATGCATCTTATGATGAAGAGCAGAGTGTTGCCGTTTGAGAAGAAAAGGGTCAAGAAAGCATAGAAAAAAAACCCCCTCTATATCCGATACATAATCAAACTGGAACTCACAAATAATGCCCCCAGGAAGACCATCGAACAGCAGCAGAGACCACCACACCGGTAATAACAATGGCAACCACGGCGGGTCGAACAAAAAACACAGTAACGAAAACGATTCTCACCAGAGCAAAAAATCAGGCAATGCTGGAGGACACGGCTCCTCAAAATCAACGCACGCGCAGCAGGCATATCTAAAAGATTTAATCGCGACACACGTCACAAACAACCATCCCGATTTGCAAGATCGGCCACACCCTCTAGATTTTGAAAGCTATTCAAGTGATTTTTTGAGAAGATATAAAGACAAGTACGAATTGCCAATAAGATCAGACAACATGTCCTTGCAAGGGTATCTTTTAGGGTCAAAACTAGGGGCAAAGACTTTTTCATGGAAAAAAATTAATCATAATTCGGTAAGAAAGCCCCAGATAAGGGGACGTGCGAGTGTGAGTAGTGGCAGCAGCAATAGTAGTAGGGATAGCGAAGTGCAAGAGGAGCAAAATGTAGCTTCATCAATGACATTAACAGACGAGATCATCAAGGGCAAAAGAGTCAGCAAAAAAGTGTTGGCCGATTCTGTGAAAGCGCATTTCTTGACCAGCAACATCAAGGAGAGTGAGTGCATTCCACAATTCATATACAAAATCAAAAACGATAAAATGAAATTTAAAATGGAGTTTTGAGATATATTTTTAATGCGGTACATTCAATTTGTAAATTTTTTCAAAATTTTTGTTGACTTGAGCTAGTATGGTATCTTTTGGCAAGTTGTGTAATTTTGCTAAAAAATCAAGAACTTGATGCAAATGTTGTTGTTGAATTTTTTTGTGTTCTTGCTTTACCACGTCAATATCTGTTTCAATCAAAATCCTGTCAAGAGGTACTTCTTTTAGCATGACGTGGTGTTTTTCCTGGTCAATATCGATATACTTGGACACGCTCACAACACAGTTGGGGAAACTTTTGAGAAACAGCTTCATTGAATCAACTGATCCTGTGAATGAGTGCAATATGATCGATATGTCAGAATTAGCGCATTTTTTTTGCTTTGTGAACTGGATAAGCTCACTGTGCAAGACACCGGGACACTTGACGCAATGTAGTGAAATGGGTTTGCCATAAGTATAGCTCAAATCTAAAAATTTCTTTAAGATGGCAATTTGATGATCCATTTTCACACTCACTCTGATGTTGTGTTTTTTGAAAAGCGGTTCGTTGCATATGGCTATTTTATCGAGCCCTGCTTCGCCAATTCCAATCCACGAATCAGGGTCTGTGAAATATTCCTTTATGTATTGATCTATGCTTATGGGCTGTGGTAACATGTCATAATCCTGGAAAAAAGCGTTTTTGGTGTCCCATTTCATGATGGCTTGATAGTGCGTTTTCTTGTCTATTGGAAAAGTGGTGTCTTGCACGGAAAACAAGTGGCAAAACCATGGATGTATCCCAAAATTTCTGAAAGCAAGATTGTGCGTATTGCCCGTGTGGGGGATGCCACTGCAAAACTCGTAATCTTTCATATTGGTCATCATTATATTGGAGACTATTCTTTCATTAGGGTGTGATTTGGCAGGCGTATCGTCTACGGAGTACAGCTCTTCGATATGACAATGGGCATCGTATATGTACCGGGATTCATTCATTTTTTTTAATCTTTGTTGATTAGTTTTTTTTTGCATACATATGTTTAACCATTTATCTTATCTGATAAGAGCTAACCCATGTGCAAATTATTTATTTGAGTTTTAAATCAAATGGGTTCCCCGTTGTTTGTCCTTTTTTTTTTTTTTCGCACGTGCTATTTTGATCACGCTTCTTGTCAGACAGGATGATAAAATTACTTGGCAAAATCTAATTCTTTTGACTTCTGATACAAACCTTTTTACTTCCAACTTAATATTATAATCATATATACCTTGGCTTTTGAAACATACTAGTCAAACACCAAGAAAAATCATGAGCTCAAATACAACGGTTTCAGCGAACGTTTGTGATGACGATCTTGAAAAACAGAGGAGCAACCAAGATGTGCTTTTGAACAACAGTGGAAACGGCCTTGACACAGAAAACAACAACAACAACAACAACAACAACAACAACAAGGAATCTCTCGGCAGTGTAAGTGACGATGAGTCTGCACATTATGGACCGGACACATCGCTCCGCCACATACCCACGGTGACCACAAACACGGATGCAGCGCATTTGTCGCCGTTGCAAACACGGAGTGAAGAGCATTTGGAAGAGCTGGAACAGGTGCACACGCAGCACAGCTCGACAATACTTGGGTTTACGATTTCCGTGCAGCTCAAGAGTTTTATCAAGTTGCACTTGTCCTTGATCACTTTGGTCATTTTGGGCAACTGGGCCCGGATGGGAATTAATGAGTTGTCTGCATCGTATTCGCCAAGTTATGTTACCTCTGGGACCATCATTTGGACGAATTTCACTGCTTGTTTCATCATGGGTTTTTTGCAAACGATTCATGCTGGACCATTTCAAGCACCGTTGACCACTGGGTTTTGTGGAACGTTTTCGTCTTTTTCCACTTTTATTTGGGAACTTTTCAACCATTCCACTTCAACTTCAAAGTATCAAAACAATGCTTACGGGATCATGGAGTTTCTAAGTGTTTTGATTTTGGAATTGTCGGTGAGCATGGGCGCCACGATTTTTGGAATTGAATTTGGTATATTTTTTGTCAATTTAAATAAGCACAATCAAACTGTGGAAACTTTTTTGTTGAGATATATTTTCAAAGCAAGTTATTATTTGGCTATTCCATTAACCATTGTGATGGTTGTATTGGCTTGTGTTTATTCTAATTTTTCCCGATTATGGACATTATCATCAATTTTCGCTATTTTTGGAAGTCTTGCAAGATATTATTTTTGCACATATTTGAATCCAATATATGTGAATTTCCCCCTTGGCACTTTTATTTCCAATATCTTATCATGTATCATTTTAAGTGCTTTAAAAATGGTAACGTTATCTAAAAATCCAAATTTATTGGGTAATCATCATCATCGGGAAAACAGTACAAGAATACTTGACGCATTGGGAGATGGACTATGTGCTGGTTTAAGTACAATGAGCACTTTTATGGTTGAGGGCAAGAAATTACCTCTGGACAAAACTTTAATCTATTTCACAATAAGTATTGGCCTGTCGTACTGCATTTTCATTGTAATGGTGGGCAGTTACAAATGGACTGTGGGACTTACCACTTAGAAAGTTGATGGTTACTGGCACAAGTTACAGGGGACAAGTTTTGATTTTTGCCTAGTGAGTCACAATCTTAGCAGCACTAGTGTATTTTTTATGTTTTTTGTTCTTACTCTGTGCATACCTTTATATATATATATATACCCAAATGCAGCAGTATTAATTCATGATGACCTGATTTATGTTATGAAGAGCCTGACTAAAAAAATATTGCTTGGGTTCATTGATTTTAATAAACTGTTCATTTTATGTTTACATTTAACATCTTTGATCTATCTTGGTGGTTAATTAACTCAAGTCTTTGCTTAAATCTAACAATAATGATAATTAAACTATATTATATACATTATATCACGTGATAGTTAATGTAATTGATTTACTTTTATTGTATCAGGTGAATGCGCGATATCATAACCAAATGTTTATTCTGCTGATTTTATTTGGCTTTCTTGTTGAGTAAAACGCACCCACACCCACACCCACACCTAATTTATACAATTACCCAGTCACTTATTAATGTAATGAAACAAACAAAAACCATAGGGTCGCCAATCAAAGGCAGGGTTAAGGTCACATGCTAAAATACAAAACACGATCTATTGATTCACATGACTTTCTAGAAAAATATGAAAAACAAAAAATAAAAGAAGGGGTGGGGAGGAAGGGGTAATAGTAAAAAAAAAAACAAAAAAAAAAAAAACAGAGGAAGGGGAGAGAAAAAATGTATTATATTTCTACATTCTATGTTATATCATATGTTATATATATGTGACTATGCATATATCATATATTTAATAGTTACCTGATTTGCAAGAGCACATTGGTATTTTATTATATTTTATTATACTATATTATATTATATTTGACTATCATGATTTGAATTAATCAATGGTATATATATATATATATATATAAGGCAAATTATGATTTTAATTATTTGATAGTGTTTTTTTTCATGTATAGTGTTGACGATTGTCAGATCTAAACTATATACATGCTTGAGATTTAACCCAACAAAACAAAAGAACAAAACAAAAGAACAAAAAAACACCCCAGAAAGATAGTCAACGAAACTACTTCAAAAGTTTTTGACTTCATACAAAGTAAAAAATAAAATAAAACATTAGTCAAGAAAAATGGTTGTTTTAGTGGCATCTCTTTTTTTACCGTTCAAACCGCAGTTTGAAATTGATGCCTCCATGAACGAGGCTGCTGCTCTATTGGAATCGCAAAACATCAAAATCCCTGCAGCAAACCCAAGTACAAACACAAGTTCCAATACAAATCCACATGCCGCAAATGCAGGTAATGCGGAAAGTGAAAGTGTAAGTGCTGCTTCTCCTGAGTTGATCACGAGAAACAGAACAAATTCTTCTTCTTTGTTGAAAAAATATGGGTCTGCTACCAATTCAAGAAGTCCATCGGTTATTCCATTGGATAGAGATACTACGCCTGCCAATACCGCAGCTACAAATGCCACAGATTCTACTGGTAACGATGAAGCAAGCAACAATGTGTCTAAAGGAGAAGGCACTGAAGCCAGCAATACAAACAACAACCACATCAAAAACAGATCGAGATCAAAAAGTCAATTGTTGCAAAGAACAAATCAGTTGGAAACAGATACAAAAGCGGCAAGTGATGCGTTTATGGAAAGTTTGACTGCAAACGCAACGAATAGTGCTGTGGAAACACCAAGACCAAGCAACACGATTGCTGGGATGTCCAACACAAGCTTGGCCTCTGTGGCACATGGACAACAATCCTTGAACCCAACTGCAGCAGCAGCAGCAGCAAATGCAGGACCACAACAACAACAGCAATTGCACCAACCTGTTCCAAACCATCACCACCCTTTATCGAAAATGCATGCAGGAGGTGGGAACGCAGAGTTTTCGTTTGATGACAGTTCTTCGGACATTGCTACGTCTTCTTTGAACAACAACACGAATTACTCAAGTGCAGGAATCCAAAACGATGGTGGAACCCCTGTTAGTTTGATGCAATTGCAATTGGGCGGTGGCTTGACAACTCACTCGGCAACACCTACTGGATTGGGATCCAGTTCGAGTTACCAACATCTAGCACCTTTGTCGGCTCAAACACAATCCCAAACATCTCAAGCTGCACAAAATCCACACCATCATCACCACCACCAACCAGACAGATTAGATCCAACAGCAGCTTTGTTGAAAAACGTTTCCAAAAACTTGGCTGGAAGCAGCAGTGGTGGAGGAATGCCATTCCCATCATCTTCACCATCTTCTGCAACACTGGCCGGAAACAAGTTTGTTCCTCCAAGACCTTCCCATTTGAGCACGGTCATCACTCCTAAATCCAGAGATTTGCCTGCTTCAGAACAAAGCGCTTTGAACAGTGGCAAATATAGAGATATGTCATCAATGCCATCCACCACCTCTATGAGAAGGGTCCACAGAGCCTTTTCGGGAGCAACGCCTTTACAAGCAACAACAGCAACGACGGGTTCTTCTTTGCACTTGGACAACAATCAAAAAGCAGGAATCAAAGAAGAAAAATTAGAAGGAGGTGATGCAGACACAAATAATGCATCTTTGAAAGCCGGTGCATCTACCGGAGCAGCAAGAAAAAAATTCACCCAACACCACGACTACTCTTTGGAAAGTTTGGACCACGAAGTGTTTTTTAGCGATGACGAGCTGCCAGCAAACGCAATTGGCGACAGAGAGGGAAACGACCAACTGTACCTGGACAATGAGGTGCCAGAGTTTGGCGGGTATTCCAACGCAACAAATTTGGTGAAAACATCACTATTGGGAGGCTCCCAAAACATCTTCAGCAAAGCCACGTGGGAAATTGTTGCATCTCACAAGTGCAACACAGGTTTGAAAAACGCTGTAAACACCGCCATCTTGGAAAAAACTTTTAATCAAGAAATCGTGTGGGTTGGGTCCATTGGTATTCCTACAGATGCCTTGCCAGAAGACGTTTTGGGTAATGTCACAACAGCTTTGGACAACGATTTCCATTGTAAAACCGTTGTTGCTGACGACATCACTTTTAAAGGCGCCTACAAAAATTTCTGCAAAGAAATTTTGTGGCCTACATTCCATTACCAGATTCCAGATAATCCAAAATCAAAAGCGTTTGAAGATCACTCATGGAACCACTTCCAAAGACTAAATCAGTTGTATGCAGACAAAATTGTTGAAAGCTATCAAAAAGGGGACACAATTTGGGTGCACGACTACCATTTGCTTTTGGTTCCAGGCATGATCAGAGCAAAATTGCCTCACGCTAAAATTGGGTTTTCCCTACACGTTTCTTTTCCATCCTCTGAAGTTTTCCGTTGTTTTGCACAAAGAAAACACATTTTGCGTGGGTTGTTGGGTGCAAACACAGTCGGTTTCCAAACAGAAGAGTATGCAAGACACTTTATTTTGACTTGTAACAGGCTGTTGATGACCGATGGGGACATTGAAGATGGAATCAAGTACGACGGAAGAGTCATTGAGATCAACACCACTCCAATTGGTATCGACGCGTTCAACTTGCAAACACAGTTGCAAAACGACAGTGTGACTGCATGCAGACAGTTGATCAGAGATAGATGGGGCAAAGACAAATTTATCATTGTGAGTAAAGACCAATTTGACTCACTTAGAGGTTTGAAAAACAAGTTTTTGGCTTACGAGCGGTTTTTAAAAACTCATCCCCATTACATCAAAAAATGCTGCTTTATCCAAGTTTTCAACGGCTCTGCCATCAAAGATTTGGATTTGGAAAGAGATATTGTCAACATTGTTGACAGAATCAACTCTTTATCAGAGGATATCAGTCTTTCAACCCAAAATGTTGTTTTCTTGCATCAGCAACTAGAACAATCCCAATACTTGGCCTTGTTGAGCGAAGCTGACATGTTTTTGGTCAACTCAATGAGAGAAGGTATGAACTTGACTTGTCACGACTTTATCGTCTGTACCCAGGAGAAAAACTCTCCGTTACTGATTTCAGAATTCACAGGGTCCGCTGAACTGTTGAAAAGAGGTTGCTTGTTGATCAATCCATGGGATATCAGAAGGGTCTCTGAAATGATCAAATTTGCACTAGAAATGGGTGCTGAAGAAAAGAGACGTAAATGGAAAAGAATGATGAAACAGATTATCATCAACGACAGTGATAACTGGATTATTTCAATGATCAAAGCTATCAACGCGTCTTGGGAATTGAACAAACAGAGCTCCACTCTTTTCAAATTGAATTACCCTGAAGTTTACTCAAGCTACACCTCTTGCAAAACAAGAAACAAGTTGTTCATTTTGAAAATCTCGCAACCTCCAAACGGTGAAGTCCTGAAAATGTTGAACGACTTGTGTGTGCACAACGAAGTGTACGTGCTAAACTCGTTTGATAAAGCAACGATCGAAAGATACTATGCAAGAGTCAATAACTTGAATTTGATTGCCGAGAACGGGGCATTTGTCAGAATCCATGGCTATTGGTACACTATGATGAACGATTGCTCATGGACGAGAGAAGTTTTGCCATTATTACAAAGCAAATTAGAGCGTTTACCAGGAAGTTACATCAAATCCGGGGAATCGATGTTCAGAGTCCACACGGAAAACGCAGAAGATCCAGAACGTGTGAACGATGTTGTTGGTGATTTGATTCTGCACATTAACACGTTGTTTGGTAGCAGAAAAGGTATTCACGCTTATTTCCACAAAAACATTGTTTTTGTCCAACAGTACGGGTTGAGTTTGAAAGCATTGAAATTCATTTTCAGCTACTATGCGTCACACGCAGGAGAACTGCATTCGGTAACGAGCAACGCAAGCAACGGGCTGATGTCTCCAATGAAAACTCCTTCATTGCAGCGCCAAGGCTCTAGCCAAAGCGGTGGATACTTTATGAGCCGTGGTGACTCAAATAATAGTCTGTCGTCGCTAAACGCAGACGACCTGAAACTGAGACCAAAAATGTCTCCAACCCCAAGTTTCGACAACATCGCTACTCTGAACTCGTCGCAAGTCGGAATGGTGGTCGACGACAAGAGAGGGGTCAACAAGTTTAGTTTTGCTTGTATCACCGGTTCTTCTTCTCCTGTTATCGAGCCTCTTTTCAAATACATCAATTCCTTGAAAAGAGATGTTTCTTACACCTTCACCTGTGTCTACGGGAATCCTTCGTCAACTAATGCCAAGCAGCACGTTGACGGTTGCAACGACTTGGTCAACATATTATCCAAACTGTGTGCGGCCGTTGCTGAGAGCTGATTCTGCGTAGTTTTACTTTTTGGTAGCGTATTGAAAGCAAACGAGGTGATGCTTTTGAGACATGCTATGAATTTTGCCTTTGACACTCCAGTTTGTTGGTATTTTTGAATGACCATATATACATATATACATTATTTTAAGTACAGTTTTATTGAAATGTTAATAACTTTATAAATGTTTTTAAGCCTGCTCGGTTCAGTCAATTATGAGGGTCATCACATGATATCACTTGCAACGACGTCTTTTCTTTTTCAAAAGTCTCCTGAACAAATTTTTTATTTTTTGTTTTGTTTTTTTTTTTTTTTTTATTTTTTTTTCTTTCGGTTTTGTGTTTAGCATCATTGCAAAAAGACAGTTTCCACTTTCCAATGTGAATCTTTATGGTATAACTGCAATGGATCTTGGGTATCTCGCACACTCTTTTCATCTAGTAAGCTTGCAAAAACACAGGAGAACACCAGAAAGAAAACTATTTGCAAAATGGGTAAAAAAAACACCAAAGGTGGTAAAAAAGGTAGAAGAGGTAAGAACGAATCCGATGGTCCAAAAAGAGAATTGATCTACAGAGAAGAGGGCCAAGAATATGCGCAAATCACCAAAATGTTGGGGAACGGGAGAGTTGAAGCTTCTTGTTTTGACGGCGAAAAAAGAATGGCGCACATCAGAGGTAAATTGAGAAAGAAAGTCTGGATGGCCCAAGGTGACATCATCTTGGTTTCCCTAAGAGACTTCCAAGACGACCAATGTGACGTCGTGCACAAGTACAACTTGGACGAAGCCAGAACTTTGAAAAGTCAAGGTGAAATTCCAGAAAACGCCAAAATTTACGAAACCGACAACTTTGGTTTTGAAAGTGACGAAGACGTCAATTTCGAATTCGGTGCTGAAGACTCCGAAGAAGAATCTGATGATGATGAATTGGACATTGACGACATCTAATCGTGTTTGTCAAATTGTATAACGTGCACACATGCAAGTTTTTTAGGGTTGCATTTGAGATTTAGGGTTTTTTTTTTTTTCTTCTTCTCTCGAGTCTGCTGTTAAGAGGTTATGTAATGCTGTATAATACGTTTGTGGTTTACATGCCATGATATAGTTAGTATAAGACGAAAAAAATATCTCTATAATTTGAGTTTCTGGTAATTGATTGGTGAAGTGAGTGTTTCAGAGGGTTTTTCACTGGTATATGGAGATAATCCGGTTCCTGGTGACGACTCTTCCTTGCTGTCAAGTGGAGAAAAATAGGTCATCGCACAAAGATTTCTTTTTTTTTTTTTTTTTTTTTTTTTTTTTTTTTTTTTTTTT